>OMDZ01000007.1_pt1 | contig 219565 bp, 153 predicted proteins | sample 1673641 | NCBI WGS metagenome assembly OMDZ01 (sample SAMEA103958117, study PRJEB25191) | human gut metagenome | biome: human-associated habitat [ENVO:00009003]; feature: intestine environment [ENVO:2100002]; material: feces | place: Germany | collected 2013/2015
GGACAAAATTCACGCTCATACTATCATGATGCATAGTGTTCAAGCTCTTTACTGCCATTGAGATTGCCATTGATATGGCTTGCGGATTTTAGGATAAGATGGTTAGGTTAAACATTTAAGAAACTCATCCCCGCGGGGCGTACAAGGGCGGAAGCCGCACCATGACACGCACGGGATATTTTTTTTACAAATATACTGAATTTATTTTTCTTTCGTGCCGGCAGGATAAAAAATAAAAGCGCAACCGCATAATTTATATACAGCAGAGGGGATATGGCATGAAATGTTGACAACTGTGAAATGCGCAGAAGCAAAGGGCCTGGCCTAATGCCGGCACAACAAAAACAGCCTGCTTTGCAAAAGACGGCAAACGGCACGCCGAAACATGGCCTTTTGCAGGCTGAAAGGGCACCTTTTGGAACGCAAAAGGTATGCTTTTGCAAAGCCGTAAAATGCAATATGTTTTCAAGAAAGGCTCATCACCCACGACAGTATGACATAACCTGCTGACTGTCAACAACATAAGCCACAGCAAACCATGTCTGCAGCTCATCACGCCGGGATGCCATGCGGCAGATGTGATGAGTCAATACATCAACTCATCACACCGCAAACGTCTGGCATACAGCGCATAACATGCCGCCGTGATGAGTGACGAGTAAATACGAAAAACTTTTCTGTTTCATATTATCCCAAATCGTCATCATGACAAATATGGCTTTATCCATTTTGTTCATTCATGCCTTCAAGCCGTCTTTTTGTCTCTATTGAAGCATTTCGTCTGTCTTTCCATGACACAACCTGCCATAACCGCGAAAGGCGAAAACTACGACCCGCTCAATATTAAGCAAAAATACAGACTGAACAATAACGGCAGACTTGGGATTATCCATCTGCCCCACCCCGCCTACAGGCATCAGGGGCTGTCAGACAGACTCACCGCACGCTGCACGGCAGGGCGCCATGGGCCATACAGCAGGGCACAAAAAGAAAGTAGGCATGCCATAAGGCACGCCTACTTAAAAGGATATCTAAATCTATTTTATTCAGAATTAGAGTTTCGGACCTGCAGCTACGAGAGCCTTACCAGCCTCATTTCCTTCGTACTTAACGAAGTTCTTGATGAAGCGGCCAGCGAGGTCTTTAGCCTTAGCTTCCCACTCAGCAGCGTCAGCGTATGTGTCGCGCGGATCGAGGATCTTAGGATCAACTCCAGGAAGTTCTGTCGGAACCTCGAAGTCGAACATAGGTATCTTCTTTGTAGGAGCGTTGTTGATAGAACCGTCGAGGATAGCGTCGATGATACCACGTGTGTCGCGGATTGAGATACGCTTGCCTGTTCCGTTCCAACCTGTGTTAACCAGGTAAGCCTTAGCACCGCTCTTCTCCATCTTCTTAACCAGCTCCTCAGCATACTTTGTAGGATGCAGCTCGAGGAATGCCTGACCGAAGCAAGCAGAGAATGTAGGAGTAGGCTCTGTGATACCACGCTCTGTACCAGCCAACTTAGCTGTGAATCCTGAGAGGAAGTAGTACTTGGTCTGCTCCGGAGTCAGGATAGATACAGGAGGCAGTACGCCGAATGCGTCAGCTGACAGGAAGATTACCTGCTTAGCAGCCGGTGCGTGAGAAACAGGCTTAACGATGTTGTCGATGTGGTAGATAGGATAAGAAACACGAGTGTTCTCAGTTGTGCTCTTGTCTGTGAAGTCGATCTTGCCCTCAGCGTCAACAGTTACGTTCTCGAGCAGAGCGTCGCGGCGGATAGCGTTGTAGATATCGGGCTCGCTCTCCTTGTCGAGGTTGATAACCTTAGCGTAGCATCCACCTTCGAAGTTGAACACGCCGTTGTCGTCCCATCCGTGCTCGTCGTCACCGATAAGCAGACGTTTCGGGTCAGTAGACAGAGTTGTCTTACCTGTACCAGACAGACCGAAGAAGATAGCTGTGTTCTCGCCGTTCTTGTCGCAGTTAGCAGAGCAGTGCATTGAAGCGATGCCCTTCAGCGGCAGGAAGTAGTTCATCATAGAGAACATACCCTTCTTCATCTCACCACCGTACCATGTGTTGATGATAACCTGCTCTCTTGAAGTTACGTTGAACACAACAGCTGTCTCTGAGTTCAGACCGAGCTCCTTGTAGTTTTCAACCTTAGCCTTAGAAGCGTTGTAAACAACGAAGTCAGGCTCAAAGTCCTCAAGTTCTTCCTCAGAAGGACGGATGAACATGTTCTTTACGAAGTGAGCCTGCCAAGCTACCTCCATGATGAAACGAACAGCCATACGTGTGTCCTTGTTGGCACCGCAGAAACCGTCGATAACATAGAGTTTCTTGTTTGAAAGCTCATTCTTTGCTATTTCCTTAACAGCAGCCCAAGCTTCCTGAGAAGCAGGTTTGTTGTCGTTCTTATATTCGTCTGAAGTCCACCATACAGTGTCCTTTGAAGTTTCATCCATTACGATGAACTTATCTTTAGGAGAACGTCCGGTGTAAATACCTGTCATTACGTTTACTGCACCGAGTTCTGTCACCTGACCTTTGTCAAAACCCGTAAGGCCGTCTTTTGTCTCTTCCTCAAACAATACCTCATAAGACGGGTTGTAAAGAACCTCAGTTGTACCTGTGATTCCATACTTTTCTAAAACTGACTTATCAAACTTTGCCATTTTAATAATATATTAAAAAGTGAATTATTTGTTCCTGATAGTTACCTTAAATCGGCTGCAAAGTTAGCAAAAAATCGATTATCAGCCAACAATGAAGGGTATAAAAAACACCTATAAAAAGTCTTTTTAGGTTAAAGTATTAAAAATTTAAACTGCCCGAAGTATTTTTGCAATTTGCACTTTGCAAAAACAAACGCTTCTCTAGACAAAAAGACTGCAAAACACTTTATAACCTAGCATCTTGCGCAAATCTTTAAATTATAACAAACAAGCTACTTCTATATCACGACGGAGACCACGAAAAGACGCAGCACCATATAAAACAGGAGTAAACATGGCTAGCACTTTGACAAAACAGGAAGTTATATCTGTAAATAAATCATAGGAAAATACTTACAACTGACTTTAAAACGTTTTAGTTACCATATTGCTTTCGTTTTAAAGAACTTCCATTTTAATTTGTCTGGACTTACCGGAAAATAAACGCCAACCGTATTTCCTTCTACGTCATAAGATATGCACTTGACGAAAGTTGTGGCCTCATAATATCCGTAGCTCATGTTCGGATTAAGGACAAAGCCAACTTTGCCATTGTTGTAATCAGCATAAGCACCTATCGAGTCTTCATCATGAGTAAAATATTCACCTGTCACGACCCAATCCTCATAAGTTGCAGGAATATACTTCAGCACCTTGACGGCTGACACAAAATAAACAGCGCCAGGCGTCAGCCCGTAATCGCTTATCCATGAGCCGAACTTTGCCTTTTCCCATTTATCATATTTCAATTCACCATTGTATCCGTACAGTGAATCCTTATGCCATTCCAAATCATCCTTTACGCTGTCATTATGCTCTCTATTTTCCAATACTGCATCACGAAAAGATTCCTTATCGCCATAAAACTTGACATCAGGATAAGTATAAACAACCTTACCGTCTTTCATTATATGACGCTCAGTATCATTATCTTCATTAGAACATGAAAACATGATAAAAGCAAAAAGCATAAAAATAACATATTCCACTCTTTTCATATGGCAAACATATAAATTTTATCGACATGCAAGAAATATATTAATACAAAATAATGTTTTTAACAAAATTATATAATAAGCTTTATTGTATTACTAACATTTAAGCTTATTGACAAACATACTTATGCTACATGCCATCATGTTATATGAAAAAAGAAAAATATACCGTTTCATACGAATTTATTTTGCATTGCAACATATTTACGTTATCTTTGTCTTTCAAAAACGACTTATGAAAATCATAGACCTTAGTAAAGGAAACTCAATCATCAATCAGTATCTGGCAGAGATAAGAGACGTAAACTATCAGCAGAACCGCCTGCTGTTCCGCAACAACATAATGCGCGTGGGCGAGATGATGGCCTACGAGATAAGCAAGACGCTCGAATATGAGACGAAAGACGTAACCACGCCTCTGGGCGTATCGCGCGTCAGCGTGCCTGCCGACAAGATTATCCTTGCCACGATATTCCGCGCCGGACTGCCTTTCCACAACGGATTCCTCAACGTGTTCGACCATGCCGGAAACGCCTTTGTAAGCGCATACCGCGAATATACCGACAACGAGCACACCGAGGTGGGCATACATGTTGAATATCTTGCCACGCCGAGCATCGACGGCAAGACGCTCATCATAGCCGACCCCATGCTGGCAACGGGCGGATCGATGGAGCTGGGCTACAAGGCCTTCCTTACCAAAGGCACGCCCAAGCGCATACACATAGCCTGCGTGATAGCCACACCCGACGGCATAGACCACATAAAGAAGACTCTGCCCGACGACAAGACCACAATATGGTGCGCAGCCGTTGACCCGGGCATGAACGAGCACAAATACATCGTGCCGGGATTCGGCGATGCCGGCGACCTGTGCTACGGCAGCAAGCTGTAATCATGACAGACTATTTTTCTTAGCCCAGACTGCTTTCATCAAGATTAGGATTAAGGAAAAACATATAAAAAGAAACGCCCCGCAAACAGCTGTTTGCGGGGCGTTTCTTTTTATACAGACTTTTATTTTGCCCTATATTTATTTAACTTCCCAAATATCGTTGGTTTCGAGCAGCTCCATAAAGTTGTGATATTTCTTCTTGGCGCTTACTTCTTCGATTTGCTCCTTAACTGCCATTTCGTAGGTAGGAGCCTCAACGTCGCGGATGACGCCGAGCGCAACGGGGAATCCGTGCTCGTTGTCCATCATGGCAAGTTTCAGCTGCAGAGTGTTGTCAAGGCAGTGAGCATCGTGCACGAGAATATCTTTCTCTGTGATGCCGTTCTCGCCCAGCTTAACAACCTTGAGGCCGAAGCCTTCCTGCATGAGTCCGTATTCATTATTCTCACCGAAGATCAGCGGCTCGCCGTGGCGAACGTAGATAGCGTTCTTGGCGCGCACTTCCTTCTTGTAGATCGGATCGTAACATCCGTTGTTGAAGATTACGCAGTTCTGCAGAATCTCGCACACAGAAGCACCCTTATGCTTATATGCAGCCTTGAGAATGTCTACTGTGCCCTGAGCGTCGGTGGCAACGGCACGTGCGAAGAAGTGGCCGCGTGCTCCGAAGCACAGTTCTGCCGGCAGGAACGGGTCCTCAACAGTGCCGTAAGGTGACGACTTGCTGACAAATCCGCGCGGAGAAGTAGGCGAATACTGGCCTTTGGTAAGTCCGTAGATGCGGTTGTTGAGCAGAATCATGTTTATGTCGATGTTGCGGCGCATGGCGTGGATGAAGTGGTTACCGCCGATGGCGAGTCCGTCGCCGTCACCGCTAATCTGCCATACTGCCAGGTCGGGATTGGCAACCTTGGCACCCGTAGCGATAGACGCAGCACGTCCGTGAACGGTCTGCATGGCATAAGTGTTTACATAATAAGGCAGACGGCTTGAGCATCCGATACCTGAAATGACGGCTGTCTGATAAGGCGGAACGCCGAGTTCTGCCATAGCCTTGTGCAGCGATGCGAGGAAGAAATGGTCGCCGCAACCGGGACACCACCGCGGCTGTCCCTTTTTATAATCTTGCGCAGTATATTCCATTGCAATTATTTTTATGGAGTAAAGGGTATGAAGCTAAGGAGCTAAGACAACAGCAAGCGCAGCGATTTATCATGCAAGCATGCCATAAAATCTGTCTGATTGTTATGTCTGCAATCTCTTCTTATCCATAGTAAAGGATATCCACGGCCAATACGGCCTTCAAGACATTTGTCTTAACTCCTTTACTCCATTACTTCTTTACTCTTGTATTTTACTTCTTAATTATTAATTATTTTGGTGAACGCCTTTACAAGCTCGCCTACCACGAAGGGCTGACCCTTAACCTGGTTGAACTGATAAGGCATGAAGTTGTCGATTCTCATGCGTAGATAGCCTGCGAACTGACCAAGGTTCTGCTCTGCCACAACTACCTTCTTATACTTGCCAAGCACTTCAGCTGTGTTCTTAGGCAGCGGGTTGATATAGTTGAAGTGAGCGAGAGCCACCTTATGACCGGCACTTCTCATCTCTTCCATAGCAGAATACAGATGGCCGAATGTTCCGCCGAAACCAACGATCAGCAAGTCGGCATCGTCGGCGTCGCCCTGCACTTCGAGGTCTGGAACAGGAATCTTGAACACTTTTGCTGCACGCAGACGGCACATCTTGTCGTGGTTCTCCGGATCGGTAGAGATGGCACCAGTGTCGCCGTCTTTCTCCAGTCCGCCCAGGATATGCTCGTAGCCTTCCTGTCCCGGTATAGCCCAGTAGCGTGCACCTGTCTCCGGATCTCTCTTATACGGAGTGTAAACGCCCTTCTGCTCAGGTGTTGCATAGTGAGGATGTATTTCGGGCAGCTCGTTGATGTCGGGCAGTTTCCATGCCGATGAACCGTTAGCCACAAAGGCGTCGGTGAGCAGCACAACAGGAGTAAGGTGCTCGAGAGCAATCTTGGCTGCAGCATATACAGAGTCGAAACAGTTTGTAGGACTTGTTGCGGCAATCACCGGCATGGGCGACTCACCGTTACGTCCGAAGAGAGCCTGCAGCAGGTCGGTCTGTTCGCTCTTTGTAGGCAGACCTGTTGACGGACCGCCACGCTGAACGTCGATGACAACGAGCGGCAGCTCGTCGATTACAGCCAGGTTCATGGCTTCTGACTTAAGACAGATGCCGGGGCCTGATGTAGATGTTGCGGCCAGAGCACCGGCGAACGATGCGCCAATGGCACTGGCGCATCCAGATATTTCGTCTTCGCACTGCACCGTCATGACACCGCACGACTTATGCTTAGCCAGTTCGTGCAGGATGTCTGTGGCAGGAGTGATGGGATATGAGCCAAGATAGAGCTTAAGGCCGGCCTTCTCAGCAGCGGCAATAAGTCCATAGGCAGTAGCCTTGTTACCCGTTATGTCCATGTAGCGTCCCTTAACCTTGTTCTTAGAGTCGATGCGGTAAGTGGCGGGCACGCTTGCGTGAGTGTTGTGGCCGTAGTCATATCCGGCATGCACCACCTTGATGTTGCACTCTGCAACAGCAGGCTTCTTGGCAAACTTCTCGCGCAGGAACGATGTAACGAAGTCGAGATTGCGGTTAAACAGCCAGCATACGACGCCGAGAGCAAACATATTGCGGCACTTCAGCACGGTCTTGTTGTCGAGTCCGCTGTCTGCCAGGCAGTCTTTCACCATCTGAGTTATCGGACAAGCCACCACGCGGTCGGGGTCGATGCCCATCTCGCCCAGGTAGTCGTCAGTTTTAAACTCGGCCTTCTTCAGGTCGGCCGGACCGAAGCTGTCGGTGTCGATGATTATCGTAGCCTGTGGCTTGGCAAACTTGTACTGAGTCTTCAGTGCAGCAGCGTTCATGGCCACCAGCACGTCACACTTGTCGCCGGGAGTGTAAGCACGTCCACTGGCGATGTGAACCTGAAAGCCCGAAACACCCGTAAGCGATCCTTGCGGGGCGCGGATGTCTGCCGGATAATCCGGAAACGTCGAGATTCCATTACCTATCGTAGCCGAAACTGTCGAGAAGATGTTTCCCGCCAGCTGCATGCCGTCGCCGGAGTCACCCGAAAAACGCACTACGACATCATCTAACTGTTTTACTTCCAATTCTTCTGCCATAAAAAGTCTTTTTAAACTTTATAACTTATTAGTATGTTTTTCTACTGTCTGTTGCCGCGCCGGGCTGACCCAAACGCGAGAACAATGCTATGTATTTAAGATTAATTGCAAAGGTCGTAAAGATTATCGAAACCGCAAAATCTTTTTGCATAAATATTTAGCATCTGACAGCATTTTGTCGAAAATTGTTCACTTCTGCGACAAAAATTAAGTGTTTCAATAACAATAATAACACAATAAAAGTGGTGAAAAAAATAATCTGTCAGAGCTATTTTTTGCTAAAAAAACATCTTTCCGCTACATCAAGAAAACGCTGAAAGGCCCTGAAACACGCATATTTACGAGCCAAAGCATATCTGCACAACAGCCTTCAGACATCACGTACAGCTGCTTTTCTGCCACGGCAAGGGCGAAAAGATGATAAACGATGCCTAAAACCGCAAAAATTTCAAACTGAAAGCAGGCTGTCAGCGCTGCCTATTATAATATAATAAGGTGTAGCTCTGCAGCATGCCATCAACGACAGATTCATCTGCACATCAATCCTGAGGCTATCTACCGGCATGAGTTGCCATAAGTATCTGTTTTTCTGCATATAAACATCTGCGCACCAACAAAAAAGCGACATTACAACAAATAAGATAAAACTTTGCTTTTAATCTGAAACGCCGTTACACACGAAGCCATAAAAACCGGCCGCATAAGTCAGACAAAAAACGCTGTATATGCCATTTTATCATCAACAAGTTACAATCTGTAACCTTGACAAGCCCATAACAGGGGTTATCATACATTTTCTGGCTGTTATGATATAACAAATGCCGGTATGAGCCTTGATGCTTCATGCCGGCATTTGCAGTTGCCACAGCTGTATTTTTATTGTTCTTCAGCCAGTGTGAAATCGAGCTGGCGCTTCTCAACGTTGGCGCGTGCCACCTTGATTTTTATCGGGTCGCCCAGCTGATATTTGTTGTGATGACGGCGGCCAACGAGACAATAGTTGCGCTCATCGAAGTCGTAGTAGTCGTCGTCCAAGTCGTGCATGGGCACCATGCCTTCGCAGTGGTTCTCGTCTATCTCGCAGTAAATGCCGTAAGACGTTATGCCGCTGATGTGGGCAGGATATTCGTTGCCTATCTTGTCGGCCATAAACTCCACCATCTTATATTTTATAGAGTCGCGCTCGGCGTTCTGTGCTATCTGCTCCATGTCGCTCGAGTGTTCGCACAGCTCCTCATAATACTCTTTGTTGGCGCTGCGTCCGCCGTTCTGATAGCGTGTGAGCAGGCGGTGAACCATCGTGTCGGGATAGCGGCGGATAGGGCTTGTGAAGTGGGTGTAATATTCGAAAGCCAGTCCGTAGTGGCCGATGTTGTGCACGCTGTATTTAGCCTTCATCATTGCCCTTAGCGCAACGCTCTCTATCACGTTCTGCTCGCGACGGCCGTTGCAGTCGTCCATCAGCTTGTTCAGGCTGCGCGATATCTCACCCTTGGTGCCTTCTGTCTTCAGCTTGTAGCCGAACTTCACGATAAACTCGCGCAGACGCTCCAGCTTCGTCGGGTCGGGCACGTCGTGTATACGGTAAGGCAGCGTCTTTGCCTTCTGCCCCTTCTTCACCTTGCCCACGCCCTCGGCCACGCTGCGGTTGGCCAGCAGCATAAACTCCTCGATGAGTTTGTTGGCGTCTTTCGACTTCTTGAAGTAGCAGCGTGTGGGCTTGCCCTTCTCGTCAACGTCGAAGTGAAGTTCCTCGCGATCGAACTTCACCGCGCCATTCTTGAATCTTGCCTTGCGCAGCTTCTTTGCCAGCATGTCGAGCGTTATAAGTTCTGTGGCAAACTCGCCCTTGTATCCGTCTTTGCCTGCAGGCGGTGCGGGCTCACCCGTGCCTTCCACCACTCCGTTGTCTTCCAAGATCTGCTGCACCTCCTCATAAGCAAAGCGGCGGTTACTCTTTATCACGGTGTGAACCAGTCGCCAGCTCTTCACGTTGGCATCAGCGTCGAGGTTGAACACAGCGCTGTAAGCCAGTTTCTCCTCGTCGGGGCGCAGAGAGCATATAAAGTTGCACAGGCGCTCAGGCAGCATAGGTATGGTGCGGTCAACGAGATACACGCTCGTGGCACGTTTCTGTGCCTCCTTGTCTATTATGGAGCCTTCGGTAACATAGTGAGACACGTCGGCAATGTGCACGCCAACCTCCCACAAGTCTTTGCCCAGCGGCTTTATTGACAAGGCGTCGTCGAAGTCCTTGGCGTCCTTCGGGTCAATGGTGAACGTGGTTACATCGCGGAAGTCCTCGCGCTCCTTATAGTCTTCCTCGGTTATCTCGGCACTTATCTTCTCGGCAGCCTCCTCAACCTTCTTGGGATATCTGTACGGCAGACCATACTGTGCCAGTATGGCGTTCATCTCAACGTCGTTGTCGCCGGTCTCGCCCAGAATGTCAACCACCTCGCCTATGATGTTCTTGTTGTCTGTGTCGGGCCACTTTGTAACCTTCACCAGCGCCTTGTCGTTGCTCTTTCCGCCCTTCAGCTTGTTTTTCGGTATGATGACGTCGTGAACAAATATGTCGCTGTTCGAAACGAGGAAGGCAAAGTCTTTCTCAACTCTCAGCTTGCCCACGAACGTGTCGCGCGCACGCTCAAGTATCTCTATAACCTTAGCCTCCTTGATGTGGTTCTCCCTGCGCGCCATGAACGTAACCTTTACACGGTCGCCGGTAAGGGCGAAGAGCGAGTTGCGCTCGGCCACGAACACGGGCTTGCCGCCGTCGTCGGGCACAAAGCTGTTCTTGCCGTTTGCCTTGCGTATGAAGCGGCCTTCCTGCACCTGTCCCTTGGTGTTCAGCTTGTATGAGTTGTCGCTCACCTTGCTCAGGAAGTCGTCCCATGCCATCTCCTCCATCACGTCCACGGCCAGCATCTTTGCCGGATGAGTCTTCAGGTTGAGCGTCTTGAATATGTTCTTGAAACTTAGTGTCTTGTCTGAGTTCTGCAGAAAGAGGTTTTGCAGCATCTCCGATATTTTGTTCTTGGTCAGCCTCTTTGTCGATTTTTTTCCTTTTGCCATAATCTTGTGTTTTTTTAATTCCCGGCCTGCCGTCCGCCTCGGTTCTGTGCGCGACCCGTGCATCAGCCCTGTCTAAGGGTTCTGTGCTGTTCTGCGCCGTACAGGCGTGGCATAGCCTTTCTGTGCGAAGTTACGAAAATAATTTCTTACTTCAGCATTAATTTCACCTTAAATAATTAATTTTATGTTACATATCGGTTAAAACTGCCAGCCGTAGCTACCTTAAGGACACAAACAAGGCATATTGGGGCAGCATTTTTTGCGTGTTGTCAAAAAATAAGCGTATCTTTGTAAAGACGTTGGCGATGCGTAGCCGACACAAGAAACGTTCGTATAATCATAAATTTGCGGATATTATCTGTCTTGCCGTGTCTTTCTGTCCGGCTTTTTTACTAACTAAAGATTTTCATGCCATGATGCCATTCCGTATAAATCTTCATAAGCTGTCTGTCGCCGTGCTGATATGCCTGGCAACAGTATGCGTACTGCATGCCCGAAACACCGACGCAACCGATGCCCCTGACGAGGCTATGCTGATAATGAAGGCGTCGGACGCCGTAAGCTCGCTCGACAGGAGTCAAGCCTCAACAGAGCGCATAAGGGCGGCTGCAAGGCTCGTTCCTGTGCTAAATGACTATGCAGACATGCTGGCGTCCAACCGTCTTGACCCGAAAGGCAGCATGAAGATGGCAGCGCTGAAGGCCTGCGCCGACGCTGCCGAGCGATATTCGGAAGAATGTCCCGAGGCGCTGGCGCGCACGCTCTACAACCTTGCCAACCTGCAGGGCTCATACTACGACAATGCCTGTATCCCCACGATAGAGCGGGCGATAAGTCTCGTAGACGGCATAGCCACGGCCGAAGAGTCGCAGTTGCTTTACAAGATAGCGCGCCAGCACCTGCTCTACAGCTATGTTGAAGGCGAAAGTCCTATGCGCATAAGGGAGATATTCGGACTAGAGAAAGACTTTCTGAGATTCTACAAGAGTCATCCTGAAACGGTCAGCAAGGCAGAGATGATGCACATGCTGGCCATAATGAAGGAGCGCACCGAGTTTGACAACGACTTCAAGCAGGCAACCGACAGCGTGCTGTTTGCCGACAAGGATATCGACACCACACATTACGACATCATCCCATTTACCGGGATTATAACCAACTCGCCTTATTATTACAGAGAGAGCCTCGCCATATTGAGGCGGCTGCTGAGCAACGACAGTCCCGACACGATGGTGCCGTGGATAAACTGCCTGATGGCAGGGGCCATGCCGGGTGACGGGGCTGCACTCGTGGCAGCTGCCGACAGCGTGGTGGCCATAACCGAAAGCAAGATGCCGCAGGGGCATCCTATTATAACAGACATGAAGGCCATACGCGACTATATAGCGGCAACCAACGGATATCCGCTGCGATTCGACTGGAAATATGCCGGCGAGCTTGAACCTTACGCCGGCTACTACGGCGCAGGCTCAAGGGCGTATCTGTCGCTGCCCGTAATCTACGGACTCAACCTGGGCATGGCTGCGGGCGCATCGTCAGTGGCAGACGTGATGAAGATGGAGCAGATATATGACGCCACGGCACGCACCACCTACGCCGACGACCCGGGACAATATATTATGGACAAGATGTGCTTCATGCAGGCATACGAGAAGAGCGACGTGACGACGTTGGCATCGAGGCTGCAGGAACTTACGGCCATGGCTCTCGACCGCAGATTAAAGCCTTCATGGCGGCTGTTTGCGGCGGCACGGCGACTGGCGCAGGCATGCAACAGGAACGGACGGACGCAGGACGCACTGGCCATAACACGCCGACTGGCCGGCGACCTCGACATGCTTACCGGCGGAAAGACACTGCCCATAACGGCTGACATACAGCTCGAGACGGCGGGATATGCGCAGTATTACTCTCAGTCGGCCGACACGATAAGGCGCGAATACGACAAGACGCTGAAGCTCTATGCAGAGGTAGGCATTCCGCCCACGATGCCGCTGCTCAACTACGGACTATATCTCAACAGCATAGGCGACTATGACGGAGCCATACGGCAGTTTGACGCCCTGCTGAAACTCGACGCACTGCGCAACCTGCCTTACGACCGGGCATACACGCGCCTGCTGCTCGGCCAGTCCATGCTCAACGCCCATATTACCGACACGGCACGGCTTGCCGACGTTTTCGGCGAGGCTGAAAAGTTGTATATGGCTGACACCGTCGACCTGAACAGCGAAACGGTAAGGGGCTACATGCTTCTGGCTCACTACTATAACTATCTCAACCGTCACGACCTGACAGAGAAGGCGCTGCGAAAGGGCTGGGAACTGGCCTCGCAGCTGTGCGAACCTCTTGACGCAACGCTGTTCGACTTCAACAACGAGCTGTTCAGCCTCTATTTCTTTCAGGGCAACGACCACGAGGCCGAACTGTTCAACGAGCAGAACATAGCTGCCATCGAGGCTGCCGGACTGCAGGAGTCGGCCCTCTATCTTGAAGCTCTGTGGAACAGGTTTATCATCATCAACTGGCGCACGCCCAACGACCTGCTGCAGTATCTGCCTGCCGTGATGGAGCAGATACCCATAATAGCGTCTGTGTATGAACGCACCGGACAGTCGCCCGACATACTTTACAACTACGCACTGCGCATACTTACCGTGGCGCTCGATGCCACAGCCGAAGGCAAGACTCTAATGGACAGCAGCGCGGAAGAATATGGCAATACTTCAGAAAAGGCTGCCGAATACCGCAAGGGCAAGGAGTTTTTCTACAGGATGATGAGCATGTTCAAAGAACAGGCCTTGCCGCTGATGCACAAAATAGAGAAAGACTTTCCCGAATATGTCAAGCCTTACGACTATCGCGCCACTCCCACATGGCTGAGCATAGTCAGCAGTCTTATGAAGTGGTATGGCAAGGTGGAAGCCGACAAGCAGCTTGAGCTGCACTACCTTAACCTCATGGCAGAGGCATACACCGCAAGCGGCACACCCTGGCAGGCAGACAATGCCATGGCAGAATATTACATCAGGGAGAGCAACTGGCATAAGGCATACGAACATACGCAGCGGTGCTGTCAGCACATCGACAGGTTCAGCACGTTCGAGAAGCTTCAGATTGGCGACAGGATGGCATTCCTTGCCAACACGCTGCACCACGACGACGAGGCCGTTGAGACTGCCGTGGCACAGGCAGGGCGCATACGCTCGTATGTGCTTGCCAACTTCGACTTCATGTCGTCTAACGAGCGCGCCGAGTTTCTTAACTCATACGGCAACACGGGCATACGCCTCAACGACATGCTGTCGCGCCGCCCCGCAGAGCTTGCTGCCGACGTATACGACGCAGCACTGTTTGACAAGGGCCTGCTGCTGCACTCGTGGGAGAGGCTGCGCCGCTCCATCCTGCGCTCGGGCGACAAGACGCTTGCTGCCAAGCTCGACACACTCGACATGCTGAACAAGCAGAAGAGGGCCATGAGCATGGACATGACCGACTCGGCGTCATCGTGGGCACACGCCAAGATGCAGCGCAGCATAGACAGGCTGGAGAAATGGCTGTCAAGGCAGACCGTGAAGTTTCGTGCCGACACCATGCGCGTGGTGTCATGGCAGGATGTCAGAAGTAGTCTGAAAGATAAAGAGGCGGCAGTGGAGTTTGTGCTGGGCGACAGCTCGCTCATGGCGCTCGTGGTGCGCCCCGGCTGCGAGCGGCCGCGGTATGTAAGGCTGTGCAACGCCGCCGAATGCTACGAGACGCTGAGCAGGGTTGACAACTTCCCTGCCGAGACGCGGGCCCGACGGCTCTACACCTATGGGCGCTCAAGGCTCTACGACCTGATATGGGCACCGCTCGCCGGCGAGCTCGGCGGTGTCAAGACAGTTTATTATTCGCCCACGGCATTCCTCAACCGCGTGGCATTCGCCGCACTGCCTGTGTCGGCAGACAGCTGTCTGGCTGACTGCTACGAGCTTCATCAGCTGTCAACCACGGCCCTGCTCGCAGCACGCGGCAGGACAGGCAAGATAAGCTCGGCAGCGCTCTTCGGCGGAATAAACTACGGCAACATGCCCGAAAGCATGACACAAAACGCCGACGGCTCACGCGCAGCCTTGTCGGTGGCCTTTGCCGACCTGGCCGAAACACGGGCAGAGACCGACACCATTGCCGAAAACATGACTGCCGGAGGCATAGCCATAGACAAATATATGGGCGACAACGCCACCGAGGCCAACTTCTACGCGCTCGACGGCAACAGCCCGGGCATAATACACCTGGCCACGCACGGCTTCTACATCAGCGAGAAAAACGTTGAAAGCAACGCCTTCCTGAAGAATCACCCCGGCGGACGCTATCACTCGATGCAGCGCAGCGGACTGGCCTTTGCCGGAGCCAACGCCACATGGATGGGCGAAAAGAAGCCCGACGGCAACGACGGCATCATGACGGCCAACGAGCTGTCTATGCTCGACCTTAGCCGCACTGACCTCGTGGTGCTCTCGGCATGCGAGACGGCACTCGGCGACTACAGTCTTGAGGGCGTCTACGGACTGCAGCGCGGATTTAAGGAGGCAGGCGTAAGGTCGATGATTCTGTCGCTATGGAACGTCAACGACCGCGCCACGTCGCTCTTCATGCAAGACTTCTATCGCCTGTGGCTCGGCGGCCGCTCCAAGCACGAGGCTTTCAGCCTGGCCGTTGCCAACCTGCGCGCCACCCACCCCAGCCCGTTCTTCTGGGCTGCCTTCGTGCTGCTCGACGCCGAATAGGCATTGTCACCACAGAAAACTCTTTACAAAATTTATGTATAGAGTTTTCTGTGAAATAGAAATCCGACGTATAACGTATGTTAAACAGACGGGCTGCATGAGGCCATACGTTTAACATACGTTTGCTTTTACGCTGCTTTTTCATGCCCGAAATGCCTGTTTCGGAGATTAAAACCGCAGGTTTTGCACTGCAAACAGTGCCACTTTTCATTGCTAAACCTATCGTTTAAGCATGCTAAGTGGCCGAGTAACGTTTTTTAACACACACGTCTTCACTCTTTAACCGGCATAAATGCCTATATATCAGCACATTGACAGAAAGGCCCGTTTTCTGCATTTTTCGGGCAAAAAGCAAGACCGGCGCAGAAAAGCGGTATTCTGAGAGGGTCAAAATAAAAAAGTTTTCTGTTGCAGGCAGCCTGCCGCTACTGCCGGAGCGGCATTGCATGATGACAGCAAAAACTGCAATAATGCTAAAAAAAAATAATAAATATACAGCATAGCTTGCCGTATGATTTATTTTTCCTATATTTGCATAATATAGGATGCGGCTCGGCAATACAAAATCAGGAACAAAGTTTTTGTTTTTGCAATGCATTCGCCTTTCACTATATCCGAGAAATGAAAAACAGAACTATTAAAAATAAAAAAAGTAGGAATTATGTTGAATAAGAAGGTTGAAGAGGCGCTCAATGCGCAGATTAATGCCGAAATGTGGTCGGCATATTTGTATTTGTCTATGGCTGCCTATTGCCACGCAGAAGGCCAGCCGGGTATGGCAAAATGGTTTGAGGTGCAGTTTCAGGAAGAACAAGACCACGCCAAGATTCTGTTTAACTACATCAACTCTCGCAACGGACGCGTGGAGCTGAAGGCCATCGACGAGGTTCCGACAAAATGGGACTCTATTCTCGATGTGTTCAAGAGCACGCTGAAGCACGAGCAGAAGGTTACGGGCATGATCAACGACCTGTATGCGCTGACACACGAGCAGAACGACTTTGCTACGCAGAGCATGCTGAAGTGGTTTATCGACGAGCAGGTTGAGGAGGAAGAAACAGCTCAGACCATTATAGACAACATAAAGATGATTAAAGATAACGGATACGGCATATACATGCTCGACAAGGAGCTCGGAGCAAGAACTTACACACAGGCCGCACCGTTGAATGGTTCTCTCTAATTAAATTTAGAGCAGGTATCTTAATAAAAACAATCAGGGGAAGCCGGAGAATAAACTTGTTCTCCGGCTTTTTCTTGCCGGTTTGCCAAGACTTGCATCGCCATATAACCAACGCTCGCAGACACTGAGCTGACACACAGCCACAGCAAAGCCAGCTTGCAAGGACAAGACAAGCCATATTTACCCTCAAGGCTAACCTAAGCTCCCCCACGGGGGGAGTTGAGGGGGCTTCTCCTCAACCTGTATTTCATCGTCCTTACGGCGCCCGCCGTCATGTTCATGGCCCGCTGGATGTCGCTGTCGGACAGGCCGGCGAGGGGCAGCATAAGGAAAAACGTGTTGTATGGCGTCAGCCGCCTGTGGCTCTTCTCTATGGCGGCTATGTCGTCGGGCATCAGCGTGCGGCCGTATTCAACGGCTGCCTCAAAGTCGGCTTTCTTCCATTCGGCCGTGTTTCCTCCGCCGATAATCTCCTCATATCGCCTTTGTCCCAGTCCTATTATTGCCGCTCTCTGCTCCCTGAGTGTGTCGAGCTTGCGGCTCAGGCTGCCAATCTTTCTCTCGTTCTCGTCTTTCGACAGGCTCAGTTCGTTTATCTCCTTTCTGTATCTGTCGGTTAGCCGCTCAATCTCGCCGAGCCGTTTTTTGCTTCGGTTTATCTTCCTTCGGTGAACCACTAGCAGCAGCGCGAGTGCCGCCACTGCCACTGTTGCCGCCACAGCCGCCGTCTTCAGTTTCATGTCGGCCTGCCGCGCGGCCTCTGCCTTGTCTATTTCGTTTTGCAGGCTCAGCATCTTTTCCGTGTTTTTGCTTTGCTCAATGCTGTCTTTCATCGCCTTCGACTTTGTCATCAGTTCGGCTGCCTCGCGATATTCTCCCTGTTCTTTCTTAATGTCTGCCATCCACGACATCATTTCAGCTTTTACTTCTGGGCTGCCTTTGCTCATTGCTTTATCCCACAGAACAAAAGCCTCGCTCTCTTTTTCTTGTGCGAGATATATGTTGCCAAGAATATAATAGGCGTATGACGTGGGCTTTATTGACAAAGACATTTTAGCGTATTTCTCTGCTTCGTCAAATTGTTCCTGGTTATAAAAGTCTGCGCTGATGTCTGTTATGTAACTTACGTATGTCTTATTTTGTATATATTTAATGTGTGGAATAATTTTTTTGCTGTAATACAGCGAGCTGTCAAACTGCATTAAATTTGTGAAGGCATTGCTGATTTTATTTAAAGAAAGTGCGATCATTTCTTCGTCGTTACGTTTTTTTGCCAGATTAAGAGATCTTTTAGCATAAGTCAATGCCATGTTAAAATTTCTTGTATGGTAGTTTATTGTAGACAAATTCGCATAAATACTGTTCAGCAACACTGTTTCTTCGGCATTCTCTGCTATGTCTTCTGCTCTTTTAACGCATTCGATTACCTTCTTTATGTCGCCATTCCTTTTGTATATGGTCATGCCTTTATAATAAAGTGAACGGGCCAATTTTGATTTGTCTTGTGACTTTTCATAATATTTTATGCTGATGTCTATAGCCGAGTCAGAATTTACAGGCAATTGTAGTCTGAATAATGTGTTGGTGTAAAGAAGGTTATAGTATGCTCTGTCGCTCTCGCTCGTTATCATAGCCGTGTCTATCTTCAGCAGTTGCCTTAATGCAGAGTCGTTTTCTTCCTTTGCAAGCAATGTGTCTGCCTGCACCAAAGCCGTATGCACTTTGCTGTGTCTTTGGCATGCAGTGATTGCTACGATAAGAAATATTATAGTCAAAATGTTTTTCATGTTGTGGCTTTTCAGATGCTCAAAGTTATTGATTAATTCTGTTATGTGCAAGTTTTTATGCGTTTTTTGCTCGTCGACAATGCCGTAAAGCGTCACATTTTTGTGTTTCAATTTGTTGCATTTCTATATGTACAGCATTGATAATCAGAGATTTAAATACTAAATCAAAATGTGACGCGCTCAGAAAAAACATTGATTAAAGTTTGGCAGTATGGCTTTGCGTTTTATAACTTTACAAAAGCGACGGAGGCAGAATGAGTCGAATAAAAAGAATTTGTCAAAGTTATTTTTGAGATTTATCGACTGCGCCGGCGGATAGGATATTGAATTGTTGTAAGTTAAATTTTTAATAATAAAAAAACATTGGTTATGAGAAGAATAATATTTATCATCGGCATGACGTTGGGAATGTGCTTTTGCGTATGTGCAAGGGGACAGGTAAAGAAAGACATCTGGTCGGAAGTGTCGACACACTTGTCGATGTACGGCAGTTCAAACAAGCACATGGAGGTTTCTTACACGCTGGGCTGCATCGTCGTTATGTAGCGGATTAGAATAATTATGCACGAAAATGGCGCGAATATTAGGAAACATGGAAATAATTTTGTAGATTTGCCTTTTGAATAAACTAATGACTTCAGAATACTCAAACGTAAAAAAGAAATCAGCGCAGCCTTATGGCGCGTAAAGGCCGGAGACTTAACGGCACCATGAAAATTAATGATTGACGCAACCGCAGGCGGAGATGTTCCTGCCCAAAGTTATGTATTAACACCTTAAACAGATATAATTATGAATAAAATCACATTTGCTCAGTTGTTCAGCTGGTTTACGCTTTTAATATTCGGCTTATTCTTGATATTCGATCTCACGTACCGGGGCAACACTATGTTTAATACAATCGCCTATGTCTTGTTCGCGGCAATAGGACTTATCGGACTGCTTACGTTGAAAAAGCGGAAACCCGACTGGCGCATATTCGACATTGTGTTCAATGTGCTGTTGCTGCTGTACAGTGCAGTGATGCTTTATTCAATATACATCAAATAAGGCTGACGAAGAGAGCATGCAAATGCAAAAGACTTAACGGCACAATAGAATTTAAAGGTAGACACAACCGCAGGCGGAAATGTTTTACCTAAAATCGTTATTAACACATTAAACAGAAATGTTATGAATAAAAAGACACTTGCCAGGCTTTACGAATGGTTTTCGTCTATAGTATTGATATTCTTCTTAGTTGTAAGATTTGCGTTCCATGACAACGACACGCTTTATACAATCGTCTATATCTTGGTTGTTGCGGAAGGAGTTATAGGTCTGCTTACGCTTAAAAAGCGGAATCCCGATTGGCGCATATTAGACATTACGTTCAATGTGATTTTGCTGCTGTTAGGCGGATTGGCGCTTGGGGCTACGTACATCGAATAAGGCAGACAAAGAGATTTACAGAAATGAAATATGGAAACATAATATGAGCAATTTTAGTTTAATCGCAGGTCTTGGCGTCGCCGTGGTGCTGTCTGCGGCGGCGTTTGTGGCAAGACGGCGCAAGAAGGTTAGTCACGACAGCATGGACTTATGCCTGGAACTGGTGTTCTTCTTTGCCGCATACAAGCTGTTAAAGGTTGCGGCCGTAACTCTGGGCATGCCTTCGTCGTATTTCTATTTGGCAGCATTTGCGGTTTCTGCCGTAGCCCTTGTATACAGAATGTTGAGAAAATCAGCCGGGCGGCTTTACAACGGACTGTTGCTGCTTGCGTGCATGGGGTCGGCTATAGGCATTATAGATGCCGTGGGCTTGGCCTCAGGGCGCTGGTTTATGGTGTCGGCGAGCGCAGTAGTGGCGTTTGGCTCGCTTGCGTTTATCATGACAAGTATGCACAAGAAGAAAGACTTTGGCAACGACACGGCCGACATGGTGTCAGGAGTTGCGTTTATGGCCTCTGCCGTAAAGTTCTGGCAGCTTACGCTTAATGTGTCATGGCTGTGGGCTGTGCTGCTCGCCGTAGCCGTGCTTGTGGCCTCGCTTGCCGTATATCTTGTCGCGCTGATGCGCGGCGGCAGATGACGCAGCGTGCATTTATCAGGTATAACGCATTAATAATGCGCCGGCATGAATAGCAATGCCGGCATAGATAAGCAGACATTGCAGCGCAAACGGGCAGCGTAGGCCGTGGCATGAGGTATGCATCATGTGTTTATGTTCAGATTAGATGATTAAAAAGGAAAGGGAGATTATATATGATACCATTACATCTGTGCTGCGCTGCCGGCAGGACAAAAGACGCACTGGGCAGTTACTCGATATTTTTATTTCCGATAGCTATAGGGCTGATTGTTGGATTTGACTCGTCGGCGTTTTACTTCTTTCTCATTCTGGCAGTGATTACAGTAGCGCTGAATATGGTTAATAAAGTAAGAAATGAGGAAGACAAAGACGCAGAAGAGCCAAATGCGTATGTCAAGGTGTTCAGATGCTTTTCGCTTTTGGTAATCCTGCTCTTTGTTATGGCTGAGACAATGTACCGGGACAACGCCACGCTTGGGGCAATGGTCTATACCTTGTTTGCTGCAAGGGGCCTTATGGGACTGCTTACACTGACTAAGAGAAAGCCCGACAGGCGAATGTCAGACATTGTGTTCAATGTGCTGTGGCTGCTGTTCGGTGCCCTGATGCTTTATTTCACATACGCCGGATAGCACCTACAGGCCACATCAGCACATCTACGCCAAGAGCCATGCATAGAATAATTGAAGCAGCATTGGCTGCAGCGTCAGTATTTCAGGTTCATCTTTCTGAACATAACAAAATCTTCGTCGCCACGCAAAATCTTCTTTATAGCCACAGGCAGGTTATGATCGTTAAGATAATGGCGCTCGCCCGGCTTATAGCTGCTGCTTGCCACCGACAGGCTGTCGGCACGCAGGGGCGTTGATATGCCTGCAAGCGAGAGCATGGTGTGGAACACCGACGCGCTCGTGGCCACACTCTTGCGGCTGTTAGAGCCGACGGCTGTGGCCTCGGCGGCATACATCTGCCTGTAAGACGGCGACATCCATATCAGCAGAGGCACGTGCAGCTCATAGTATGAAGGTATGGGTGAAGCATGAAGGAACAGCCTGCGGCCGTCGTCGAAGATGTTTTCGCCGTGGTCTGAGGTGTAGAGCATGGCCGACACGGCACCGCTGCGGTCGAGCTGACGTATGAGCAACGACAAGAAACGGTCGGTGCTCCTGATGTTGTTGTCATAGGCGTTGAGCAGCTGCCTGCGGTTAGACACCTTGGCCTCGCTGGCGTTGTCGGGCCTGAACACGGCCTCAGACCGCCTGTAACGCTCGCGGTAGTTGAAGTGAGAGCCATACGTGTGCAGCACTATCAGCTCCTTTGCACGTTTCTTATCCAGTATGTCGTTCACCATATGCAGCATATCTTCGTCATACATATCGCTGCGTTCAGTTTCTTCTTTTATAAACTTCCAGTCGTCAGCCTCCTTGCCGAAGATGTCAATAAACGAGTGGTTAGGCCGCTGGTTTGATATGAATGTCGTGTGGAAGCCTGCCTCGCGGAACGCCGTGATGATGCCTTTCTCGCGGTATATGCGGCCGTAGTCTTCAGCCGAGGCTGCAGACATGAGCATCGGGACGCTCTTGTGCGTGGTGTTCGACTGCGTTATGGCATCGCTGAACACCGTGAGTCCTCCGGTGCGCTGAAGCATGGGCGTGGTGTTGCGACCATAGCCGTAAAGCCCGAAGCTGCAGGCACGCGCCGTCTCTCCGATAACCAGCACATAGACCTCGCGCCCTGAGGCGGCATGGGTGGGCACGGCATTAAACCTGAAGCCGGCCGATGTCTGTGGATAATCTGCCGTGGCTTTGTAGCGGTCGGCGGCAAGATATATGTTGTAGAACACGTTGAGGGGATACAGATGCAGCCGTGCGCTGTAGTCGCGGCCGGCAAGATAGCTGCCCGCCATGCATGCCGCCCCTGCAACGAGAGCCGCAAGCGAACGGCGCCGCTGGCGCAGCAGGAAACTGCGGCTGAGCACATCGCCGCGGCGCAGCGACACAACGGCCAGCACTATCACGGGCACATAAATAACCACGACGATTACTATTGCCGGCAGAAGATTGTCGAGCAGCTCCATGGCCTCGCCCACATTGGTGGTAACAAGATTGAGAAACATGTCGACGGCTATAATAGAATGGCCGAAGAGATAGAGCAGCACTATCTGGAAGGCGGCCAGAAACATCAGCGGAAAAAGCAGCAGAGCCGTCTTGCCGGGCTTACGGCCCAGCGCCATGAGCAGCCATACGGCCGCCACGGGCAGCACGATGTTGGTGACGGAGGCCATGATGCCCATGCGCTCGGTGAAGCACAGAGCCACGTTGGGTATTGCCAGCACGGCAACAGTAAGCCTGAATATGCCGTGCGGCGAGGCGCAGCATCTTATTATGTCTGTTGATTTGATCATTTCCTTTTATTGTATGTTTGTTGATTATGTCGTTGCAGGCGCCCCGACAGAACTTTGTCACGGCGCGGCAGCACACAGCCTCACGGCGGCAGCTGCCGAAGAACGTAAGCGGCGGGCGCTATAATGCGGCTGACAGGGGACTATGATGTCCGCTGACGCGCATGACAAGGCACAGCCGCAGAGAAGACGAGGTCAGAAGGCCTCGTTGATATGGAAGAGGAAGCCCGACTGTCCGCTCTTGCCGAAGCCGTAGTCGAGGCGTATGTTCACGTCTTTCTTGAACTCCCAGCGGTAGCCTATGCCGAAGTTGGGCAGCACGCGGTCGGCGCGTATGGCGCTGAACTTGCTGAACACCGTGCCCGCTCCGGCCCATACCACCATGCCGTTGCGCCCCCACAGATGCTGACGCAGCTCAACCTGCGCCTCTATCTTGTGCTTGTCGCGATAGCGTCCCTCATAATATCCGCGCATGGAATAAGAGCTGCCTAGCAGCGCCATCATGCCCCACGAGGGATTGCCGAAGTTGAGCGTACTGGTGATGTCGCCCGCGATGATGCCTCCCTTCCACACCCGTCCGTATGCACTGGCATGAAGGTCGGTGGTGCTGAAGGCATAGTCGTTGCCGAGGAACGCCGGACGGAAATACTGCGACAGGTTGACATAGAAGCCCTTGTGAGGGTTGGTTATGACATCGCGCGAGTCGTAAACGAGCGAGACGCCCGCGCCAACGTTCCATGTGCGCCTGTCCATGCCGTTGAGCAGTTCGGGGCGCTCTACGTTGTTGGCATAGGCAAAGTCGTAGACCAGCACCGGACCTGCATACAGATTGTCGGCAAAGCGCCACAGCAGACTTATGTCGGCATTGACCTGGCAGCGGTTCATCTCCGACTTGTTGGCGTCGTTGTTGCCCATCTCGTAGCCGATGCCCCAGAAGTCGCTCTTGAACGAGTCGAACGACACGTCGTAGACCATACGGCAGCGGTCGTGCGGAAATATATGGTTGCCCCTCACACCAATCTTATAATAGTTTGCCGTGGTGATGTCGCCGTAAAGGGCCACGTTAGAGCGCGTAAGGAGCGAGTCGGTCATGTCGGTGCGATACAGTCCGGTGGCTACAAGTCCCAGTCCGAGCTTGGTGTCGGTGCTGTAGTGCGGTCCGCCTATTATGCTGAAGTCGAACTTCTTGTAAGGCTTCTCCTTGTTCGAGTCGGCAAAATAGTCGATGACGCGGTTTATCAGTCCCTTTTTCTTCTTTTTCTCCGTAGTGTCGGCAGGACATGTTCCGGCCTGTTCACACGTGTCGGCCACTACGGTTCCGACCTTGTCTCCGGCATCCTGCGCCCCCGCGGCTGCGGTTCCGAGCGCCATGAGGGTTGTAAGCAGCAGAGTCTTCATCAGCTGTTGTCTTTATCAGTAAACAAGTTCAACATTGTCTATCCACAGAGTGTTTCCGGGCGATCCGATGTATGCACCGCCGTGGCTCGACGAGAATTGCAGCATCAGATGCGTAGGCGCAGTGCCCTTGGCAGCCCATCCCGTCTCAACCACGGGCACGCTCTTGCCCTTGCTGTTGCGTGCATAGTCGGTCTTGCGCAGCCCCATGGTCCTTGCGTCATAGTTAGGATTGTTCCTTATGTCGCCGTAAAGTATCTGATATGTGGCGTTGTTCACCCATCCGTTGGTGCTTGTCCCGTATTTCACTACGAGCGTGCCCACCCTTTCGGCCGTGATGTTCCCCTTGCTGTCCTCATGCCTCTTCTGCAGATACAGCACGGTTATGGCGTAGTCCTTGCCTGCCACGGTAGAACTCTTGCTGAATCCGGTCTGCTTTATTCTGTTGGCCGTGCCGGCCACCTTCACCCTATAGTCGTAGCGCAGCGCCTTGGGCCTGCCCGTAAAGTGTATACCGTTGTTCATGGCCTTTGGTCCGTCCTTGGTTCCGGTTATCGGCTCCTTCATGTCTCCCAGGAAGATAGAGCCTGCCGCCAGCACCTTGATGTTCATAAGGCCCATCACCTTGACGCTCTCGATGTGAGTGGTCAGCTTGGCGCAATATCCGCTGCCGTGCTTGTTGCGGTAGACCGAGTTGTTGGTCTTTACCACCCCCATGACCTTTGCCATCACGTTAGACGTGCCCCAAGGCGAACCTCCGCCGTTGACGTAAGGCTTGTTGCCGCTTATGGTGCGGCTTGGTCCTATCTCATACAGCGTCTTTGTCTGTCCCCCGATGATTGCAGATTCCTCTATCTTACGTATGGTCCAATTGTCCATATTGCCATAGCGAATGGGGACAACCTTCTCTGTGGCAGACGCCGGCAGGGTCAGCAGGATGACTAATGCCAGCATGAGGTTATTACATTTATGTTTCATAATGGTGGCAAATATATGAAAACTTTATTGTCTAAAAAAGTTTTTGAAGTGTTTTTGACTGTTAGAAGCTCCAAATGTGTGTATTATTTTGCAGTGAAAAACATTATTTAACTTTTAGTATACGATTATTCCACATCCGGCCCTACGACACAATACCCGGCCGCACAGGATTAAAAGCTAGCCGCATATTATGGTGCATATCGTTTAACCAAAATCTGTCGATTTGGGTTAAAAGTTAAAAATGAAAAACATCTCCGAAAAAGCGGAAGCCTCTACGCTCAAGATAAAGCCTAAATAAGACAGAACGATAAAGACGAATTTGGGCAGAAAAACATTCAATAACAAACTCGTCGGGCATGCTGTTCAGGAGCCGCAAGACGGCTGCCTGCTGACACCGGAAACAGGGATACACAAAAAGTGGCTGAAAATCGTAACATTTTCAGCCACTTTTCATTAACATAGGATTGTTTTGTGATGAATATTCAGCAATTCTTTAAGGAATTGCCGCCGATTTACTTTCAGACTGTTAGTGGGCCGTTTACGGTGCAAAAGTGGGCCACTTTTGCACCGTAAACGGCCCACTTTTCATGCGCAAGTCATAAGTTAATTTTGCCTGTACGGCATGGCTGCCGCAACATGGCGCAGCCACACACGCCAACGATTTGGCACGCAGCAGCAACGGCGCACCGTTCAACCGGCTGACAACATGCCTGCCGATGCCGCACAAAAAAGGCCGTCGGCACTGCCTCCGGCAAATGTAGATGCCGGAAGACAATACGGACGGCCGTATAGCGTGTGTATCAGTCCGACCGGAGCGGCATGCCCTGGCCGGACCTTATTATTGCTGATGCCATGCACATGCCGCCGCTGCGGCCGTGTCATGGTCAGGCTTCTCTCTGCTTCGTACCCATTCGGGCCTCAACAACGTTGATAACATAGTCGCCAAGCTTCTCGCACTCGCATATTATGTCCATATACATCGTGCCGATGGCGTAGGTGTACTCATGGCTGTTCACGTCGTTGATGTTCTGGCTCTTCAGCTGGTTGCGGTAGTTGTTAATCTCGTTTTCTATGTTGAACGAGCGGTTAACGTCGAGCTTGTCCTTGCGTCCCGAGAGCATGATGTTCATCTGCGTCAGGCTGTCGTCTGTAAGTTCAAACATCTGGTGCAGGTGTTCATACTGGCTTTCGGTGAAGTCTTCCTTGCCCTTAAACTTTCTGCTGATGTTGCGGGCAATGTTGTAGCAGCTGTCGCCGATACTCTCAATCTCCGATATCTCCCTGAGCATGGCCCTTATCCTGGCCTTGGTCTCGTCGCTGAGGTGGGCGTCGCTCACGCTGTCGAGATATTTGGCAATCTCTATCTCCATGTTGTCGCTGATGCCCTCATACTTCTCAATTCTGGTAAAGAGCTTCGTGAAGGCCGTGTCGTTGGTGGTGTTGAGCAGCTCGCGCACAAATCCGAACATGCGCTGTATGCGCTCAGCAAAGAGAATAATCTCCTTCTGTGCCTCGAGCACCGACAGCTCCGGCGTCTCCATGATGCTGTTGCCGCCGATGTAGCGCAGGCGGAACTCCTCTTCCTCGTCGTTGGTGCGGGGCTTGATGAGCCAGCAGACAAACTTCTCAATCTGCGGTATGAACCATATAAGTATAAAGGTGTTGCAGATGTTGAACGACGTATGGAACGCTGCCAGCACTACAGAAAGCTTTATTGGGTTGAGGTCGTGCGACTGCGGGTCGTAGTTGACAAAGTTGCAGACGAGGTCGACAAACGGATAGAACACGCACAGCACCCACAACACGCCGAACACGTTGAACACCAGATGGGCCAGCGCAGCCCTGCGCGCCTGTGTGTTGGCTCCGAGGGCGGCCAGGTTGGCCGTGGCGGTAGTACCGATGTTCTCGCCCATCACGAGCGCTATACCCAGATATATGGGCAGCACACCGCTCGAACAGAGCACCATGGTGATGGCCATCAGGGCGGCCGACGACTGCAGGATGCAGGTCAGCACGGTACCGATAAGAAGGAATACGATTATTGTTATGTAGCTGTTAGTGTCGAACGAACTGAAAAACTCTAACAGAGCCTGATTGTGGCCAAGGTCCATCTCCTTGCCCGTGTCGCTGAGAATTGCCAGCGAGAAGAACATGAAGGCTATGCCGAAGAGGAAGTCGCCTATATAGCGGTGGCGCCGGGTGTAGATTAGCAGGATGCCGACAATAAAGGCAGGGAACACCACGTCGGTGAAGTTGAACGAGAATCCGAGGCTCATGATCCATGCCGTAAGCGTAGTTCCAATGTTGGCTCCCATAATAATTGATATGGCCTGAGCCAATGTCAAGAGTCCGGCGTTGACAAACGATACTGTCATTACCGTCGTGGCCGACGACGACTGCACTGAGCAAGTTACGAACATACCGGTGAGCATTCCGGTAAACCTGTTTTTAGTCATCGTGCCGAGGATGTGGCGCAACTGTGAGCCTGCCATCTTCTGCAGAGCTTCGCTCATGCCTTTCATACCGTAGATAAGAAGGGCTAATGCTCCAATAATCTTAAAAAAAATCCAAATCGACATATTTTAATTTAATTTATCATGTCATGTTGCGATGTGATGCGAAAAACGGAGTATCTTTACGAGCGTAAATCGTTTAACCGCATGGATATGAAACAAACAATTCAAATACGTTGCAAAAATAATAAAAAAATTAAAAATTTTGCAATAGGAAGTACACTTTCTGATGTTTTTCGTGAATTTAACCTCGAAATGGATTACGGCCCCATCAGCGCAAAAGTAAACAACAAGGTGGAGGGGCTCAACTACAGGGTGTACCACAGCAAGGATGTTGAATTTCTTGACATAAGGTCGGCCTCAGGCTCGCGAGCCTACACGCGCACACTGTTCTTCGTGCTGTGCAAGGCCGCGCATGACGTGTGGCCGGGAGCCGAGGTGGTGATAGACATACCCGTGTCTAACGGCTACTACTGCAACATCAACATAGGACGACCGCTCACAGAGGCCGACGCCGACGCGCTGCGCTCGCGAATGCAGCAGATTATCGACAACGCGCTGCCCATACGCCGCCACGAATGCACCACGGAAGAGGCCATCGGCATGTTCTCCGAGATGGGCATGGACTCTAAGGTTAAGCTGCTAAAGAGCGTAGGCTCGCTCTACACCACATACTACGAAATAGACGGATACAAGGACTATTATTACGGCACGCTGCTCACCAACACGCGCCAGCTGTATCTCTTCGGCCTCGAGAAGTATTACGACGGCATGCTGCTGCGCATACCTCTACGAGACGACCCGTCGCGCCTGGGCGACCTGATAAGGCAGGACAAGATGTTCGAGATATTCAAGGAGCACCACCGCTGGCAGAAGATTCTGGAAATGAGCACCGTGGGCGACTTTAACGACGCCGTAAAGAACGGCCACTCTACCGACCTTATCAACGTGTCGGAAGCCCTTCAGGAGAAGAAGATATCGCAGATTGCCGACATGATAGCGGCGCGCAAGGGCGTAAGAGTGGTGCTGATATCGGGCCCGTCGTCGAGCGGCAAGACAACGTTCTGCAAGCGTCTGTCCATACAGTTGCTCACGTGCGGCATCAAGCCCGTGCAGATTTCTTTGGACGACTATTTCGTCAACCGTGAGCTTACGCCTAAGGACGACAAGGGCGACTACGACTACGAGAGCCTCTACGCGCTCAACATACCGCTGCTCAACGAGCAGCTCAACGCGCTCTTTGCGGGCGAGGAGGTTGAGCTGCCGCGCTACAACTTCCAGTCGGGACGCAGCGAGAAGAGCGGACGCAGGCTGAAACTGCTGCCCGACAACGTGCTCGTAGTGGAAGGCATCCACGCGCTCAACCCCGAACTCACGGCCAAAATACCAGAGGAACAGAAGTTCCGCGTGTATGCATCGGCACTGACAACCATACTGCTCGACACGCACAACTATATACCGACGACAGACAACCGACTGCTGCGCCGCATCATACGCGACTACAAATACCGCGGTGTGAGCGCCGCCGAGACCATACGCCGCTGGCCGAGCGTGCGTGCCGGCGAGAACAAGTGGATATTCCCCTATCAGGAGAACGCCGACGTGATGTTCAACTCTGCCCTGCTCTTCGAGCTTGCCGTCATAAAGAGCCAGGCCGAACCGCTGCTCGAGCTTGTGCCTGAGAACATGGAGGAGCACGCCGAGGCCTACCGCCTGCTGAAGTTCCTCAAGTATATCGCCCCGATACCCAACCGCCAGCTGCCGCCTACGTCGCTGCTGCGCGAGTTCCTGGGCGGCAGTTCGTTCAAGTACTGATGCCGTTGCTTTTAGCATTATTTCAATAAAAAACAATATAGCCGGACGTCTTTATACATATATTTAATAAAGACGTCCGGCTATTTCTTTGCATACGTCATATGCAATACTACGAGCTGATGGCTGAAGACGCATTGCAGCCACGCCGACAGGCTGTTCTCTCCACACTAACAGTGCCGGCCCTGTCATGACGGTTCGGCATACTGCATGCCCGGCTGTCGGTCATAAGCCAATCTCCGTCTGCCGTCAGCCTTGCCGACACAGCACGAGGCAGTCTGTCTTACCCATAATACTTTCTGCCTGAAACGTCATGCCCGCATCCAAACTGTCACGCCTATAACGCATCTGTCTTTAAAATCTTCCGTTTAATTCGCATTTATTACTGATTAAGCAACATAAAACAGGGGCTTTTTACTTCATATTGATACATATGAAGTGAAAACGGCAGGATATTTTAAAGAAAATAACAACATTTATTTAAATTTGCAAATGACAGACACTTTGTTACCTCGAAGTATCATATTATGTTTAATTTAAATTGTTATACTCATGAGAAAGACGTTACTTTTATTGGCTGTTGCACTTGCAACATTTGCTGAAAATGCATGGGCAGACAAAAGCTTTAAGACATTACCGGAGTTAACTTACGGAGTGGCGATTTCACCCAGCGGACAATATCTTGTAGGAGTGAATCCCTCATACATGGTTGACGGCTCTTATTCTGTCAGCTATCTGTATGACACCAACACAGGTGAGACACAGTGGCTTACCGAGTTTGACCAAAACGACTTCAGCAAGTCAGGAGAATTTAAGGCCGTAAACGACGCCGGCGTGATTTGCGGAGCATCAAAGGACCCGGATCTTCTCATAACTTACTCTGACATGTTTGGCACTGAAACCAGACCAGCCAACTCTGCCGCAATATGGAAAGACGGCAAATGCACGCTTCTTTACTACGGCGACTTCGACACATCTAAGTTTGAATTCCTGGGTGACGGCTCACAGGCTACAGACATTTCGGCCGACTCAAAGACCGTCTGCGGATATATCAGCACAGGCAATGCCGCATCATTCTATCCATGTATGTGGAAAGAGGGCAACGACGGCAAATGGACTCTCGAGTGGCTCGCATTACCTGAAGATGCCAAAGGCGGAAGACCTTACTTCATCTCTGACGACGGCACTATTATCGTAGGAACCATTACAGACGCTACAAACAACCAAAAGGTGGCATTATGGAAAGACGGCAAATGCACTATCGTGACAGACGAACAAATCGGATGGGAAACATCAGGCTATGGGGGACAGGTGAAAATACTGTCAATGAGCCCTAACGGCAAGTTCATCGTGGCCAAAAGTTCAGGTCAAATAGTGTTTATATATAATTTTGAAGCCAATGAAGGACGCAAAATTCCCGCCTTCGATACAGCAGCAAACATAGAACATGCAGCCGTAGACAACAACGGTAACGTAGTGGCTGCCTATAACTATGGCTCTATATTCTTCGGCGGAGACGTATATACACGCCCGTTCTGGTACTCATACAAAGAGGACCGCAACCTCGACTTCCCTTACTATATGCAGCTGTTTGCCAGCGGAGTTACTCCCGACTTCACATTTGAGTATGGCGAGAAGACACAGGCTGTGCCCATGGCTATATCTGCCGACGGCAACGTAATAGTAGGAAACATCGACATCTATGCTGCCATAGGACAGAAGGCTAAGTGCTGGATTCTGAAATCAGAAAGATACGACGTGTCTATCCCTGTAACCCCGTCAGGACTCTCTGCCAAGTCGGAGGCTTTAGGACAGGTTACGCTGACATGGGCAAAGGACGAGACTAAATATGAAGACCTGACCCTGAAGTCATACAACATCTACCGCGACGGCAAAAAGGTTGCCAACGTTACAGCCGACAAGCCGATGACTCTGACCGAGAACAACGTTCCGGCAGGACACCCGGGCTATGCCGTTGAAGCAGTGTTCGAGACAGCAGAGGGCGGCGAGATGCTTTCGCCAAAGTCAAACATTCTGAAGGCTTCTGTGCCCGACACATACGACATGCCTCTGTTCGACGACTTCTCGTCAAACTCTCTTGAGACTAACTACTGGGAAGTTGTAAAAGAATACGGCGATCCTACTGACGCAATGTGGGGCGTCATGCAAGACTACGGACTGATGGGCAGCAGCATTTCTTATATGGTAATCTCACAGCAGCCTTATTCAGGAAGCCTCATATCACGCCCGCTCGACGCCACAAAGGCAGAATCAGTAAGCCTGTCGTTCTTCATGCAGATGGCACCGCTGAACTCTACAGACCAAGATCTCGAGAAAGACTCTATCAGCGTTGACATCTCTACCGACTTCGGAAAGACATGGAAGGAGATAAAGGCATGGTCGCTGAAAGACATCTATGCACAATACAGCTACAACGTAATCAGCCTTGACATCTCTGCCGGAACAACAGGCAAAATCTTCCAGTTGCGTCTGCGCAAGCACGGACAGGGCGTTGCTCAATACATGATGTACGTGGACAACCTGAGGATTGAGGCCGGAGGCTCTGGCTCAAAGGCTCCTGCCGGACTTACAGGCACACTGGGCAAAGACGGCAAGTCGCTCTCACTGATGTGGCAGAACCTCTCGGGCGCTTACCAGCTCAACTACATCAACGATCCTTCTTTCATCAACAAATACACCATAGGCAACGAAGGCAAGGAACTTATTGCCGCCAACAAGTTTGAACCTGAAGACCTGGCTGCATACAAGGGCAAATATCTCTCAGGCGTGCAGACAACCATCAACTACTACAGCACAGAAGAGGAAGTAAAGGGCATACACGCTTCAGTAGTAGTGTTTGAAGACGGCAAGATGGTACGCGAACAGGAAATAAAGGACATGACATACAACGAGGCTCTGACCGTTGCTCTCGACGAGCCGCTCCTCATCGACGGAACCAAAGAGCTGATGATAGGTGTTAAGATCTTCGACTACGACGAGCAGCAGATACCTATATGCTACATTATAAGCGACAAGTTTGTTGCAGGCAAGAGCGATCTCTACTCTGAAGACAACGGCGCAAGCTGGCTGAAACTCTCTGAATTCTACAACGAACAGGGCACACCTGAGCAGGGCTACTGCTGCTGGGACATCACCGGATGCATCACAGACAATCCTGAACTCACACCGGTTGCAGAGGGCGATCTGTTTGCATACAACATCTACCGCGACGGCGAGCAGCTCAACGAAGGAGTAATCGACAGACTGCAGACCCGCTTCACCGATCCCGAACCTACTGAGGACGCATGCTACCAGGTAGTTGGCTTCTTCTACGACGGCACAAAGTCAGAGGCTTCTGAGCAGTTCTGCCTCGACGACGTAACAGGCATTGAGCACAACATAGCCGACAACGTGACGATAACACGCAATGAAGGCGACAACTGCCTGACCATCAACGGCAAGTTTGACAATGCCACTCTCGTTGACATCAGCGGCGTATGCGTGTCACGCTCTGAAGGCAACCGCCTGTCGCTGAACGGAGTTAAGGCCGGCATCTACATCATCAGCATCAATGTTGACGGCAGAGTTTACACACAAAAGATGATTGTAAAGTAAAAGTCAGCAGCTAATCCTGCTGCATGATTATCACCCTAACCTATTTTCAGGCGGCTCTTTCCTCGCGAAAGGGCCGCCTTCTTTATCCCCTTGCCGGTAGCCATGCCGTACCTGCAACGCACATCACGGCAGCACACTGCACCCCACTACTCCCGCCCATTGCCGCCACACAGCCGCCGCCAGCAGACAGCTCCTCACCGCGTGCCACTGCGGCAACGGCCGAATACACATTGAGCCGCATCGAAGCAAAACGCTTACACATTGATTTATGCTGACGCTCTCATACTGCGATATTTGAAAATTAAAATCTCCCGGCCGCAAAAACGGGCAGTTTTCGCGTGCAGTCGCAACAGTCTAAGCATCAGAGTGTTATACTCATAAAGAACATAATGTGCAACATTTTTTGTCCCAATTAGGACAAAAAAGCCATTATTTCAATAAAAAAACAGGCCCGTTTACGGTGCAAAAACCGCCTGTTTCTAATCCAAAAGTGGCCGAGTAATTTTTCAAAAGCATACCTTTTGCATGATAATGTAAATATTGTTTACCGCCGCCATGCCTCCGCTGCCCTCAAAAATTCTATTTCGTCTGAAAATCCTGACAAAACTCTGATGACACATTGCCATGCCTGACGGCTGTAAAGACGACAAAAAGAAATGTCTCCACAACACGATGCACGATTATTATGTGTGCCGTGTTGCAGAGACAACATTACCCAATAAAAACAATCTTAAAACCCAAAATCGGTCAGCAGACCGCATATTATGTTCGTCAGCCAAACTAATACCTTCGTCTGTCATTGTGCTTTCTGTCGGCATCTTGCCGTTTGCCTTATCCTTACACAGGCTGCCACGACGGCGTAAAAGATGACGGCTGTAAGCTCAATATAAGACATGGATGCGGCTGAAACATAAAGAAATCATTAAATAAAAAGCCCGCACCTGCCACACGGCAACAAGAACGATAGGAACAAATTGCCATAAGGCTTTCCGTAACGAAACGGCACGACTGCCTGAACCACACGAAACTGCCGGCACGGGCCTTGGCGCTGTCAGTCTCAGCGCTTTATAAAACTTTTGATGTTGTCAGGTATTACGGGCATGGCGCCGCTCTGTGTGCACACATAGGCTGACACCTTTACCGCAAGGGCATGGGCATCCTTGACGTCCATACCGCTCAAAATGGCGGCACAGAACGTGCCCGTGAACGAGTCGCCCGCACCTACCGTGTCTGCCACCTCTACTATCGGGGTCTCCTGGAAGGACACGCTGCCGGGTGTGAACACGTAGCTGCCGTTGACGCCGCATGTCAGCACAAGCATGTCAAGGTTGTACTTGCCAAGTATCAGCCAGCACTTGTTGCTCATGTCAAGACCGGGATAGCCGAACAGACGGCCTATCACAACGAGCTCCTCGTCGTTTATCTTCAATACGTTGCAGCGCTTCACCGACTCGCTTATCACTTCCTTCGTGTAGAAGTTCTGGCGAAGGTTGATGTCGAATATCTTCAGGACGCCCTTGTCCGAGGGCATCGCGTCGAGGAACTTGCCGATCGTATCGCGCGAAACTACGTTGCGCTGGGCCAGAGAGCCCCAGCACACTGCACGGCAGTCGCGGGCAAGGGCCTCAAGCTCCGGGGTGAAGGGGATGTTGTCCCAGGCAACGTTCTCGCGGATGTCATACGTCGGGATGCCGTCGTCGTCGAGCGTAACCTGAACAGTGCCCGTGGGATAAGGTACGCGAGGCATCATGTATTTAAGACCTTTATCGTCAAGGGCGGCGAGGGTTTCGTCGCCTAGGCGGTCGTCGCCCACGGCGCTGACTGCCACGGAGTCGAAGCCGAACTGGCCGGCATGGTAGGCGAAGTTGGCAGGCGCTCCGCCCAGCTTCTTGCCGTCGGGAAGAACGTCCCAAAGGGCTTCGCCAAGACCTACTATTATATCTTTCATATCGTTATGCTTGTTTGTTTGAAGTTTGTCAATGTTTTACCTTGTTTATATAATAAAGGAGATAGACCACGCCGACTGACATCACGCCTACGGCTCCAGCCTGGCCTGCGGCGTCGGAGGCAAAGCCCATCAGAAGGGGGAACACAGTGCCGCCGAAAAGGCCCATGATCATCAGGCCAGAAACCTCGTTCTGACGATCGGGGACTGAAAGAAGCGCCTGAGAGAACACTATCGAGAAGATGTTCGAGTTGCCGTAGCCTACAAGCGCTATCGCAGTGTAGAGCACGGCCTTCGACGTGCCGAAGAACATGCCGCACATGCTCAAAGCCATCATCACAACGCTTATGGCGAAGAACACGCGGTTGTTCATCACGCGGAGGAAGAACGAGCCCGTCAGGCAGCCGGCCGTACGGAAGATGAAGTAGAGGCTCGTGGCGAAGGCGGCGTCGTTAAGGCTCATACCCAGACGCTCTATAAGGAGCTTGGGCGCAGTGGTGTTGGTGCCGACGTCGATGCCAACATGGCACATGATGCCTAGGAAGGACAGAAGGACGATGGGCTTGCCGAGAAGGCGGAGGCAGTCGCCGAAGCCCGAAACCTTGCCCGCAGGGGCTTCTTCCTTAATGGGGGTTACCAGCAGAAGGAGCGTGGCAAGAACGCCTGCAACGAAGTATACCAGGAACAGAACGCGCCAGCCCATGCCCAGAGAAGGAAGCACGCCAGTGGCGCCCCACATGGCTATGTAGGGGGCGAGGAAAGAGGCGATGGCCTTGATGAACTGACCGAACGTAAGGGTGCTGGCAAGGTTGTCGCCGCGGATTACGGTCGAGATCAGCGGGTTGAGCGATGTCTGCATCAGGGTGTTGCCTATGCCGAGCAATGAGAACGACAGAAGCATTATGGCGAAGCTCTCGCCGAAGAGCGGAAGAACGAGCGAAACGGCAGTCACCGCAAGCGACAGCAGCACCGTGTTCTTGCGCCCGATGCGGTTCATAAGCATGCCCGTGGGCACTGAGAAGATTAGGAACCAGAAGAACACCAGCGAGGGGAACACGTTGGCGACGGAGTCGCTCAGCCCAAGGTCTGACTTCACGTAGTTGGAGGCGATGCCGACAAGGTCGACAAAACCCATGGCGAAGAAGCAGAACATCACAGGGATGAGATATATGGTCTTGGTTGGTTTCATAAGTTATTTGTTTAAAGGATATACAACGAGCGAGGCCGACTTCTTCTTGCCGTCGCACTTAACTGATATGCTGTTGTATGGCTCTGACGGGAACACGAGGTTGGTCATAACCGAGCGTCCGCCGTTGGCAAAGGCCTCAACGCTGCAGTTGTCTACATAAAGGCGCAGCTCGTTGAGCTTAGATCCTACAACGGGGGCCACAGACACGGCAGGGAACTGGTCGCTGAACGAAACGTTTCCGCTCTTGCGGCGGTCGAAGCTCAGTGTGCCTTTGGCTGCATCATACATCATGCTTACGTTCTCGCCCTTTGTGTTAGAGAGCACAAGCTCAACGTTGCCGGCATTGTCATTGCCCAGAGTGAGCACCACCTCATAGGTGCCGCGCGGCTTGCTGAACATCTTGCTTATGGTCTTCGAGCCTGAAATATTCTTCTTCACGGCAGCCTTTCCTCTCATTTTCTCGTTCTCTACAGAAGGCTTCGAGGCCAGATATTCTGTCGTTCCGTCTGTATAGAGATACAGGTCGCGCGCAATGGTGTTGGCACTTCTATACTGCTGTGTGGGCGCCTGGTTGGCATACTGCCAGTTGCTCATCCAGCCTATCATTATGCGGCGTCCGTCGGGAGCGTTGTCAAAAGTTACTCCGGCATAGTTGTCCTTGCCATAGTCGGCCCATTTTGTAACCTCGGGCTTTGTGTCACAGGTAAACTTGTGGCCGTCGAATGTTCCGGTGAAATACTGTGTGGCGCTGCCGCCTGCAGGTCCGCCGGGGTTTATGTTGCACACAAGCACCCACTTGCTGTAGTTCTTGCCTTCAACCGGCAGTTCAAAGAGGTCGGGGCACTCCCACACGCCCTCATGGCATCCGTAGCCCTTGCCGAAGCTGCTCTCATAGGTCCAGTCTTTCAGGTTGGCCGAAGAGTATATGCGCATCTCCTGTCCTGCTGCCAGAATCAGAATCCAGCGGCCGCTCTTTTCGTGACGGAACACGTGCGGATCGCGGAAGTCTGGCACGTCGGCAGTCAGAATTGGGTTGCCGTCATATTTGGTAAATGTCTTTCCGTTGTCAGTGCTGTAGGCCATGCTCTGCGTCTGGTTCTCGCCTGCCGTGGTGTAGAATGCCACTACGGCTCCGGCACCAAACCCGGCGGTATTGTCCTTGTCAACCACACAGCTGCCGCTGAAGATTGTGCCAAGGCCGTCGGGTTCAATAGCCAAGCCTTCGTCGGTCCAGTTTACGAGGTCACGGCTTGAGGAGTGTCCCCAGGTCATGTTCTCCCATTGTGAACCGTACGGATTGTATTGATAATAAAGATTGTATACGCCGTCTTTATAGAACATTCCGTTAGGATCGTTCATCCAGCCGTATGCAGGCGTGTGATGATATGCGGGACGGAACTTCTCGCGGTTAGCAGTGTCAAAGGTGTCGGCATAAGAAATGTTTTTCCAGCAGGCATAATCCTTCATTGCCGTAGGCTTGCCGTCAACTCCGTTTACATGGAAGTCGAACAAGACCTTCTTGCCGTCAAGCTTCGAGATGTCCAGCGGAACGTAATAGTCTATATTGTCTGTGGCAAGCTTTACGTTCAATGTCTTTACAACATTATTGTCAACAATCACTTTGACATTGGTTATTTCTGATGACTCCTGCACAGGCAGCAGCACGTAGCGGCTATTGCCCTCAGCGCGCATAATACAATGCGACTTGCTCAGGAAAGACACATTACAATTCTGTGCAGCCACCTGAAAAGAGGCTGTTCCAAGAAGTAATGCTACAAGTATATTTCTTATTTTCATGATTATATTCTTTATATATCCTAAAAATTTTTCTCTATTCAAGACGGAACGGTTAATATTTTGCAGGTTCTGATCAGAGCTGTTATTTGTTCAAAATACGTTTCAGCACTTAACAAGGCACACTCTTCTATTATGCTGTATCCTTTATGAATCTGCAATGTCGGCAGCATTTCTGCATGCTGCACCTACACGACCGCCGTCATTATAATTTTACCAATGTATACAATATTGGCAATATCCTTTTAAAAACAATCTTATTACCTTTAAAAGATACATCCGCACGAAATCTTATGCAAAATACACCGCACATCCGCCGGATGTATCTTCATCAACTTAAAATACCTATCATCTTCTATTCCATGAATGCAACCGGCAATTATCCTTTAATCATAATTCTGATTCTGGGTGTATAATCCAGGTATGTAGAACAACTGATTATAAGGTATCGGGAAGAACTCGTTCTTGCCTGCCGTAAAGTGAGCATCGCGGTAATACTGTCCGTAATGCTGTTCCCTGGCACTTGTAACATTGCCGTTTTCATCGTATGATACTGGCGCGCCTTCCATCACGTTGCCGTTGTGGTCGAAGAAGCTGTATGTAGAGTTCTGCTCGCTTGCGAAGTAAGCGTTAAGTGTCTGAGAAGCAACACCCCAACGGCGCAGGTCGAAGAAGCGTCCGTTCTCCATAGCCATCTCAAGACGGCGCTCCCAGCGCAGGCACTTGCGTGCGTTCTCCTTGTTGTCGAAATACGGAGAAACAGGATATTCTGCTATCTGGCACTGGTCGGCAGCATATTCAATGTGCTTGTTCACAGAGTTGGCAGCACGGCGTCTGATATCGTTGATGATGACGCGGGCCTCAGACAGACGGCCAAGTTCGATGAGTGCTTCAGCACGCATAAGCATGACATCTGTATAACGTATTACATAGTCGTTTGTTGCAAAAGCCTGCCATGAATCATTGAATGTTTCACCCTTAGAACGCTGCGGAACTTCCTTAAGCGATGTATAATAGCCATAGTCGGTAGCGTCGCGAGAGTTAGCCATAGTCTGCGTATATTCCTTCTCGTATTTGTATGGGAAAGATGGCATTCCTACAGTATGGAACAATCTCGGATCCCACTTCTGTGCAGTAGGCTGTCCGTTGATAGGATAGTCAACACTGTCGTTGTAATTGTCAAACATCGGCAGACCGTCCTTTGTCTTGAAGGCATTTACGAGGTTCTGAGAAGGCTTGTGGAAATCCCATCCGCAAGACCACATACCCCAGCAGCCGTTAAGCATTACCGACCAGTTGGCACGGCCGTAAGTAGTATGGTCGTCCTCATAGTCAGAACACTGTACTGCAAACACAGACTCTTTACTGTTCTTATATTCGGGAAGGAAAATGTCGCCATAATCCTCGAGATAACCGTAATCAGAGTTGACAACTTCGTCGGTGTATATCACAACGCTGTCCATATAGTTTGTGTTGATGTGGTCAATACCTGTACCTGCTTCATATCCGTTACCCCATGCGAGGTTAAGATAGCATTTTGCAAGGTATGCAGCGGCTGCCACCTTGTTGGCACGGCCGTCCTGTCCCGGCTCTTTTACCGGCAAAACATCGTAAGCAACCTTAAAGTCGCTGATAATCTTGCCGAAGAGTTCTTCATAAGTGTACTGGTCATTTCTTACAGACTCCTGTGTTCCGTCATCTTCTACCCTCTCATCAATCCAAGGTATTTTACGGAATACGGTGAGCAGCTTATAGTAGAAATGACCACGGAGGAATTTAACCTCAGCCACACGCTGGCGTGTAGTCTCGGCTCCGAGCTTGCTCTCGCCGTTACGTTCAAGTGACAGCAATGCACGGTTGCAGCGAGACACGGCACAATAAAGACGATACCACAGCTCGTCCATCTCACCCGGAGTGGTAGAAGTCAGTGTTGTCCATATATCCATGGCATGATATCCTGTATCATTAGGTCCGCTGCCGCCCTTAAGACAGTCGTCAGACGTTATGTCTCCATAAGGAAAGAGATTAAACGGATATGAGAACCAGCAGTCGCCGAGCATGGCGTAAGCAGAGGTAACCATTCCTTCAGGATCAGAGAAGGCCTTATCCTCGTCTACCACAGCAGTAGGAGTATAGTCAAGAAAATCGTCACAGCTTGTCAGCGTAAGGCCCAGGACGCATGCTGCTAATATGCTATATATCTTTTTCATTTTGATAAATCGTTAAAATGTTAGAAACTTAATTGTAATCCGAATGAGAGTGATGTTGACAACGGATAGTTCCAGTCCGGGTTCTCCGGATCAGGACATGTAAGGCTTGAACTCTTTATTGTAAGCAGGTTCTGGCCTGAAAGATAAACGCGTGCACTTGTCATCTTAAGCTTTGAAATAAGACTTGAAGGGAATGTGTATCCCACCTGCAGCGTACGCAGTTTCAGATAAGATCCGTTCTCAACGAAATAGCTTGATGCGCGGCCTTCGTCGGCAGTATTGGTCGTTGACAGCCTCGGGATGGTTGAGCCGGTATTGTTGGTGTTCCATGCGTTGAGCAGTCGGTTACCCTTGTTAGATCCTGCGTCAGTAACAGCCCAGAAGTCTGTCTGGAATTTCTGGTTGTTATAAACATCCTTGTCGTAAACGCCCTGCCAGAACATGCTCAGATCGAAACCTTTATATGTAAGGCCTATGTTGATGCCATAAGAGAACTTAGGAACGGGATTGTAGATCCAATCCTGGTCATCAGAGTTGATAACACCATTCTTGTCGAGGTCGGCGTATTTAAGTCCGCCTACACGCGCATTGGCCTGACCGGATGCATTAACTTCCTCTTGTGTCTGATAAAGTCCCTCAACAACGTATCCTACTATTGAACCATAAGGCTGTCCTGACTCTACGAGATTCTCCTTAGACGTATGAGCATAAGAGCCTGTTGCTGTTTCGGGCAGTGATGTAACCTTGTTGCGGAAGAAGTCGGCGTTGGCGTTGATGTCGAGTCCAAGTCCGCATGGCAGTGTCTTGCGGTATCCGAGCATAAACTCCATACCCCAGTTGCGCAGCGAAGGACCATTCATCCATGTTGCACCACCCTCGCCCTTTGTACCGATATATGCCGGATTGATAAGCATGTCGTCAACGTCCTTGATATACCAGTCGATAGAACCATAGAGCATGTTGTGGAACAGCGTAAAGTCTGTACCTATATTATATTGTGTGGCCGACTCCCACTTCAGGTTTGCATTAGGCAGCTGTGTGGCACGGTATCCAGAAGGGAATGTGCCCGAGCCCTGAAGGAAAAGGTCATAGGCTGTAGAGGTTATACGGTCTAATCCATAATCAGCGACATACAGTCCGAATTGTGCGTTGTTGTCTATAGCCTGGTTACCGGTCTTACCCCATGACAAACGTATTTTCCAGTCGTCTAACCAGTCTTTCTCAAGCAGTTTGGATACACGGAAGCCTAATGTGGCTGCGGGGAATGTACCCCAGCGGTTGCCCTTGCCGAAACGTGAAGAACCGTCGCGGCGCATCGTGAACGAAGCCAAGATAAGATCATCATAATTATAGTCAACCTTACCGAAGAAAGAAGCGAGCCTGTATCCTACCATTGCGCCGGCAACGCGGGCTGTGCCTGTTGCAGCGTTAGGCCACATATAGTCAGGATCTTCGAGTGCATAGCCTTCATTGTAGCCTGACCAGTCGATAGAGTTCTGCTTTGACAACTCGACACCCAGCAGAACAGAGAAATCATGCTTGTCGGCAAGAGTAAAGTTGTAAGTGGCTGTGTTAGACCATGTCCAGTTCATATCATTCTTGTTAGAGAGCGTTGTGCTTGCAACGTTGTTGTTGACGATATCTGAATGGAATGTATGATTCATCGACTGTATAAAAGATGTATAGAAGTCGATACCGAAACTTGAACGGAGCACAAGGCCTTCAATCGGCTTCAGCTCTACGTATGCATTACCGAACAGACGCCAGTAGTCAAGATGGTTATCACGGTTCTGATACATCTCACGGAGCGGGTTCTGACGGTCGGACATGCTTTCTACAGGACCACCGAATGTTGTTCCGTCAGTCTCATATACCGGCACGATAGGAGCCATTTTCAAGGCATTCTCCATTGGCGCACAGTCAACTTGTCTCGACCATGTTATGGTGAAGTTTTCGCCTACTGTAAGATTCTTGTTAATGTTGTAAGAAGAATTCATTCTGGCAGAAATATTCTCAAACGAAGTATACTTCAATATACCCTCGTTCTTTTTGTATCCTAAAGAGAATAATGCCGAATATTTGTCTGTTGCGTTAGATATAGACAGGTCGTAGTTCTGAGAGAAGCCTGTACGCGAAATCTCATCAAGCCAGTCTGTATCTGAATATTTCATTGTTTTTGCGCTGTTGATAAATCCGTCATAACGGCCGTTTACAGTATAATTCTCATACTGTTCTGTTGCCGGATTCCATACCGTGATAGGGGTTCCGTTGGCGGCGTTGAGATTAAGTCCGTAGTTGGCTGCATATGTAACAGGGTCTATTCCGTCGTTCAGGGCTGCCTGAGCCATTGCAGTGGCATATTCGGCAGAGTTACACAGGTTCATCAATGACTGTGATGTGTAGAACGAAGCCGTAAGATTTGCAGAGAAGTCAACCTTCATCTTGCCGCCTTTCTTACCCTGCTTTGTCGTGATAATGATGACGCCGTTAGACGCGCGCGAACCATAGATAGAAGCCGAAGCCGCATCCTTAAGCACCTGCATGCTCTCAATGTCGTTAGTGTTAAGAGAGTTGAGAGACATTGTTGTTGGCACACCGTCGATTACGAAAAGCGGGTCTTGTGAAGAGTTGAACGAACCGATACCACGTATTCTTACTGTTCCTGTTCCTATTGGCGAACCGTTGCCTGTAACAGTCATACCCGGAACACGGCCCTGCAATGCACGCATCGGGTCGGCATCCGGACTTGTCTTCAGGTCGTCTGTCGAAACTACAGACACAGATCCTGTAAGGTCGGCTTTACGCTGAGTGGTATAACCTGTTACAACAAGTTCGTCCATAATGTTGCCGGCTTCCTCGAGCTTTACAACCATGTTCTGACGCGCCGGAAGCGTCACTGTGTTGTAACCTACATAAGAGATTCTGATCTTGGCGCCTTCCTTCACCTTTAATTTAAAGTTTCCGTCTATGTCGGTTACAGCACCGTTTGTCGTACCTTCTTCAAGCACACTGGCTCCAATAACCGTCTCACCTTGATCGTCTTTCACCGTACCGCTGACTTCCATCGTTGTCTGAGCCGTGGCATACAAGCCGAAACTCATTAAGACGAAGAACAGCACAATACGCTTTACGCTTGATAGCATTAGTTTAATGTTCTTCATATTTTTACTGCGTTTTTATGGTTTAATAAATTGTTTATCGTGACTTTTGTCGCTAGCAAAATTATTTAGATTATGAAATTTCTGTTAACAATTTTATACCAATGAATTAAAAATTTCGTTCATGTAACAAAATTTACATACTTTGTACGATTTCTGTGGTCTATTTTGCCCGTTTCATAGCCAATAAAGCCTAAAAGGGCTACACACTTATTAACATTTTCTTTATATTCCTTGATGCGGCAACAGAGATATGCCGTGGCTGGACACGGCGGCAGGGCAGGAATGAGCAGACAGGACGAACAATAATGCAGACGAATCCCGAAGATAAATATGAGGTTAAGAAGTCTTGTTTTGTCTGGTTGGCACCGGGAATGAAAAGAGAGAGTGTGTCAAAACTAAAATGGGCACTCTACAAAGTTACAGATTATAACCATAGCACTAAAAAGGGTCGTATAAAACTCTGTATTGAGTAATTATACGACCCTTCATTTAGCTTTTTGGAGATGCTCAAGTTTCAAATTATCAGCTCATATTTTTTAAGAATGGAGTTTTGACACACACCACGCAATAATTATTTTTTGCTGATATTTATCTGACAAGCCGACTACACGCCGCGGCCCTCGTTGGGCAGATGGCCGAAATAGTCTTTAAAACACTTGGTGAAATAAGACGGCGACGAGAAGCCTACGTCGTAGGATATCTCCGACACGGTCTTCGATGTGGTGCGCAGCAGCTGCTCGGCGGCCTTCAGGCGCGTTATGCGTATTATCTCAACGGGTGACGAACCTGTGAGCTGCTTCACCTTACGGTAGAGCTGCACGCGACTAAGGCCGAGTTCGGCGGCAAGAGTCTCCACATTGAGCTCTGAGTCAGACAGATGCTCCTTCAGGCGATGTCTGAAGTCGGCCACAAAGCGTGTATCAGGATCGTCGGCAGCCTTGTCCTCTTCTGTCTCGGCACCCGAATAGATATTTTTCAGTTTCATGCGCTCATTGAGCAGATTGCGCACGCGCGACAGCAGCACGTTGCTGCTGAAGGGCTTGGTTATGTAGGCGTCGGCGCCGCAGTCGTAGCCCTCGGCGCGCTGGTCGTCGAAGGTGCGGGCAGTGAGCAGTATGACGGGCACATGGCTCGTGGCCGTCTCCGCCTTCAGCCGGCGGCACATCTCAAGACCGTCCATCACGGGCATCATCACGTCACAGATAACCAGGTCGGGCACATACTTGACGCACAAGGCGAGGCCCTCGCGGCCGTCGGACGCGCACTTGACATCGTAGTGGGCCGAGAGCAGACTGACGATATAGTCTTTAACGTCGCTGTTGTCGTCTACCACCACTATCGACTTGCGATCGCCGTCGTCCTGTGCCGTCATCATCTCCACGCCGCCGCTCATAGGTATGTCTGCCGGAACGCTGTCGCCTGTCTCCAAAGCTGCTGCATCAGGCTGCTCCACTATGGTTTCTCCGGGCTGCGTCAGCGGCAGACTCACCGTAAACGTTGCCCCGCCGTCGGCGTTGGCCTCTGCCGTAACCTGTCCGTGATGAAGGTCGACGAAGGCCTTTACTATGGCAAGCCCGATGCCCGTGCCTCCGCGGTTTTCGGCTGATGCCTGGAAGAAGCGGTCGAACACGTGGTTAATTTTGTCGCGCGGTATGCCTATGCCCGTATCGCTTACGGTCAGACGTGCCATGCCGCCGTCGGCAGCAAGACTTATCCTCACTCTGCCGCCCTTGCGGTTGTATTTTATAGCGTTGCTGATAAGGTTATAGCATATACGCTCCATCTTATACAGGTCGGCTTCTATGTTTATGTCGTGGCCGCAGTCAACGCTCAGCTCCACGTCCCTGCTGTCGGCCAGCGGCGCAAAGTTGGCCACCCACTGCCCTACGCTGTCCGACAGGTTGAAGCGGCTCACGGTGAGCTGCATTTTGCCGTTCTGAATCTTGCGAAGGTCGAGAATCTCGCCAACAAGTCTGAGCATGACATCGACATTCTTTCTTACCAGGCAGAGCATGGAGCGCTGCTGCGTGGTCAGGTTGTCGGCCTCGAGCATGCGCCTGACGGGGTCGGCAATGAGAGTGAGCGGTGTGCGGAACTCATGGCTTATGTTAGTGAAGAACACCAGCTTGGCGTTGGCAGCATCCTCGCGCATGCGCCGCTTTACGACGATGGTGCGGTAGAAGGCTACAAACGAAAGCACCAGCAGCACAAGGATGATGATGAACATCATGAGGTAGACCTTCTGATGGCTGTACTGCGTGAGATACATGTTCACGCGGTCGTGCATCATATTGAGCTTGTCGTTTAGCTTGTTCATCTCTTCGGCCTGCATCAGCAGCACCTCGGCGTTGTCTTTGGTTACGAGGGCTGTCTTCATCAGGTTCTCGCGCTGGTAGGGATGCTTCTCAAGAATGCTCATGGCCAGCTGCATTACCATGTCGCCGCGCGTGGGATAGATATATGATGCGTCGAGCACGCCGTCGCGCACCAGCTCGATGCCTCCGCCCTTGCCCGGCAGGGCGTCGATGCCGATAAACTTTATGCGGCCTGCCAGTCCGCGTGCCTGGGCTGCCTGACGCGCTCCGAGGGCCATGCGGTCGTTGTGCGCAAACACGTAGTCGATGTTGCCGCCCACGCTGTCGAGCATGGCCTCCATGGCCTTGCGCCCGCTCTGCTGCATCCATGTGCCGCTGCTCACGGCCACCAGCTCGATGCCCGGATAGTGCTTCAGGGCGTCGGCAAAGCCCTGATGGCGCTCTATGGCCGGCGACGAGCCTTTAAGGCCCGTAATCTCCAAGACACGCCCCTTGCCGCCAAGGCGCGACGCGATATACTCGCCCATGGTGCGCCCCATCTTTACGTTGTCGGCGCCGATAAATGCCGTGTATTTGTCTGAACCGGTCTTGCGGTCGAAAAGTATTACGGGTATGCCTTTGTTGTATGCGTTCTCGATGGCCGGCGTAACGGTGTTCATCTGGTTTGGGGCGACAATAAGGATGTCGACGCCATCGTTTACAAAGCCGTTTATCTGCTCAGTCTGCCTTACGTTGTCGTCGTTGGCCGAGGCCACCCTCAACGTGACGTTGTCGTAAAGATAAGTGCCGGCAAGCATCTCGGTGTTAAGCTTTTCGCGCCAGATGTCCTCGCTGCACTGCGACATGGCTATAACATACTCCTTACGGTCGGAACAGGCCGTCATGAGCGTTAACATCAATAAAGACAAAACGTAAGCAATATTTTTCATAGTCTGACCTCTGTTGGTTAATGCCTCACATAAGAGGCTATCCTGCATTGGATAAAAAAACTTTTTTGAAAGAAAGAGCAGCGGCACGCATACCGTAAGAAACGGGCGGCCAACATGCCGCTGCTCTTTATATATTATATAAGATGTGTAAACAGAAGCATCATACGGATGCCCTGCTGAAGCTGCGGGCCGGCATAACGCAGCCAAAGGATTTGGCAGGCACGACTGACATACACATCACAGGCTTCAGTAACATGACATCAACATTATTTGTCGAGTCTCCATACGCAGCCGTCCTTGGTGTCTTTCACCTCGAATCCGGCAGCAGCCAGCTCGTCGCGTATGCGGTCGCTTGTGGCCCAGTCTTTCTCGGCCTTTGCCTTTGCCCTGAGGCTCAGCACCATGTCTACCACCTTGCCGTAGGCTTCCTCGCGTGCGTCAGACGAGTTGCCCTTCTCTTCCTTCAGTCCGAGCAGGTCTATCGCAAAGAGGCGCATCGTGTCGGCAAGTTCTTTCAGGCAGTCGGCACAGATAGTGGCCTTGTGGTCGAGCAGCTTGTTGACCACTCCGCAGGCCTCAAACAGATAGCTGATGACCTGAGGTGTGGCAAGGTCGTCGTTCATGGCGTCGTAGCACTTCTGGCGCAGGTTCTTCACAAACTCCTCGGTCTGCGCGTCGCACTTGTCTGACACGGGCACGCGGTCTAAGTCGGCGATGCCTGACATCAGTCGGGCCAGTCCCTTCTCGCTTGCCAGCAGGGCTTCGTTAGAGAAGTCTACCGTGCCGCGGTAGTGGGCAGAGAGGATGAAGAAGCGTATCGTCATGGGCGAATAAGCCTTGTCGAGGCTCGGATGGTTGCCCGTGAAGAACTGCTCGAGCGTGATGAAGTTGCCGAGGCTCTTGCCCATCTTCTGTCCGTTGATGGTTATCATGTTGTTGTGCATCCAGTATTTCACCATCTGGTCGCCCTGGCTTGCCACGGCCTGCGCAATCTCGCACTCATGATGCGGGAACACGAGGTCCATGCCTCCACCGTGTATGTCGAAGTGGTCGCCGAGATACTTGCGTCCCATGGCCGTACACTCGCAGTGCCATCCGGGGAAACCGTCGCTCCAGGGGCTCGGCCAGCGCATGATGTGCTCGGGCTGCGCCTTCTTCCACAGGGCGAAGTCGGCCTGGTTGCGCTTCTCGCCCACACCGTCAAGCTGGCGGCTGGCGTTGATAACGTCGTCGAGGTTGCGTCCCGACAGTATGCCGTAGTGATATTTCTCGTTATATTTTGCGATGTCGAAATAGATGCTGCCGTTGCTCTCATAGGCAAAGCCGTTGTCTATAATCTGCTTCACCAGCTCCTCCTGCTCTATGATGTGTCCAGTGGCGTGAGGCTCAATGCTTGGCGGCAGCACGTTGAGCGCCTTCATGGCGTCATGATAGCGGTTGGTGTAGTGCTGTGCTATCTCCATAGGCTCGAGCTGCTCCAGACGTGCCTTCTTTGCTATCTTGTCATCGCCATCGTCGGCATCGTGTTCCAGATGGCCCACGTCGGTGATGTTTCTGACGTAGCGCACCTTATAGCTCTGATGCTTGAGGTAGCGGAACAGGATGTCGAAGGTTATCGCCGGGCGTGCATGGCCCAGATGCGGATCGCCATACACTGTAGGGCCGCACACATACATGCCCACATTGGGGCTGTGGATAGGCACAAAGAGCTCCTTACGGCGGCTCAGAGTGTTATATATAAAAAACTTTTGTTCCATATTTTATTGTTTAAAATTAAACATGTCATTAACAGAATGATAACGCAACCCGACAACAAAACCACCAAGATACGTTTGAGCGTTATGCCCCGAGACGCTGATTATCTTATGCAAAGATAATGCAAATCGAGAGCAGAATCGCCAAACCACGTTTGAGTGTTATGCCGAGATGCAGCTTATATTATGCAAAGATAACGCAAATCATTGGTTTAACAAAATCAATACAATGTTTTTTGAAAATATGTCAAAAGTGAACATCAGAAGCCACGCCTCTCATTTATATGCCACGGATAAAAATATTCGCTGAATAAGATTTCACATTCCGGCTATTTATACTTGAATCACATTAAAGCCCCAATCTGTTATTAAGATTCGGTCGGGATTTTTGTTTTATCTTGAGCAGATTTTCGTTATTTTTTTCACAGACACTCTTATGACTGGCTACGCCGAAGTTAAAAGAGTTCAAGCAGTTAGAATCAAATGCCAACGTAGTGCTTGCGACAAGAAGCAACAAGACTTTTGGAGCCTCCAAGTAGTGCAATGTAGGGACGCCCTCAGGTGCGTCCACATATCATCAAACATTCCATTTTATCGTAAACCATTGTAATACAATGATTATCGGGAAACGCTGTTTAATTTGCCTGCGTTGAACTTGGTATGCGCTTAGCGCCTTGCGCCAATAGAAATAAAAAGACGGGCTGAAAACTGGAATGCACAAAATTGATAAAGCTACGTGCAATCTAATAACTGATTTGGGGTAACAGACAGACAGCGACAACGCCTGCCTCCATTAGCCGCAAAAAATCATAAGGAGAAAACACGATTATGCTTAAAGAACATTCAGAGAGAAAGGCAGGAAAAGAAAAACTGTAATCAAAATCAGGCGTACATGTTTCAAATCATTAACCTATCGTTTACGCATCGTAACTCGGCCACTTTTCACCCAAAAGTGGCATGTTTTTGAAGCCCAAACCGGCCTTTTGATTTTCACGTTATGGCGAGTGGCTTGTTGAGAAGATGCAGAGAGGCATTAGCAGGCATGTATCACAGCCTGCCACATGGCGAAAAAGACGCTGCGCACCATAAGAGATGACAAAAGGACGTGCCGCCCAAATTCCCATGAAAGGAACCGGACGGCACGGAAAATATCAACTTAGCCCTTAAACGAAATTAAAGGCAGAAAGCAGGAACATCAAAACTAGCATTTCGGGTGGATGTCGAGCTTAACAGGGCGAACCATGTTCTTGGCATCAAGGATGGTGTCGAGATCTTCCTGAGTAAGTATTCCTTCCTCAAGCACAAGCTCAACAACGCCGCGGCCTGTCTCCATGGCCTTCTTGGCAATCTCTGTAGAATGCTCGTAACCGATGTAGGGGTTGAGGGCTGTAACGATGCCGATGCTGCGGTTAACCTCGCGGCGGCAGTTCTCCTCATTGCTTGTAATGCCGTCAACACAGAGCGTGCGCAGTGTGTCGCATGCGTTGGCCATAAGGTCTACTGACTCGAAGCAGCACTGAGCCATGACAGGCTCCATGGCGTTAAGCTCCATCTGAGCAGCCTCGCCGGCCATGGTGACACAAAGCTCGTTGCCGATAATCTTGAACGCAACCTGGCTTACAACCTCAGGAATAACGGGATTTACCTTTCCGGGCATTATTGACGAACCGGGCTGACGTGCCGGGAGATTGATTTCTGCGAGACCGCAGCGCGGACCGCTGGCCAGCAGGCGAAGGTCGTTGCTTATCTTGCTCATCTTAACGGCGATGCGCTTCAGCTCTGACATATAGCCTATCATGCAAGATGTGTCTGAGGTTACGCCCACGAGGTCTTTTGCGAGAGTGATGTCCCATCCGGTAATCTCAGCCAAAGTCTTAACACACTTCTCTGCGTAGCCCGGCTCAGAGCAGATGCCCGTACCTATGGCAGTTGCGCCCATGTTGACCTCAAGGAAGTCGGCTGCAGCCTGGTCGAGATGCAGCAGCTCTGCCTCGAGTATGCTTGCAAAGCCTGAGAAGGTCTGTCCGAGAGTCATCGGCACAGCGTCCTCGAGCTGAGTGCGTCCCATCTTTACGATGTGTGCAAACTCTTCCGACTTCTTGCGGAATGCCGCGATAAGCTCTTTGATATGTGGAACAAGGGCAAGATGGCTGGCATACATGCCCATGTGGATAGCCGTAGGATATGCGTCGTTGGTAGACTGTGAGCGGTTCACGTGGTCGTGAGAAGAACAGTGCTCATAGTCGCCCGGCTTGAAGCCCATGTGCTTCAGCGCAATGTTGGCGATAACCTCGTTGGCGTTCATATTGGTGCTGGTGCCTGCTCCGCCCTGAATCATGTCCACGGGGAACTGGTCGTGATACTTGCCGGCCAGTATGTCCTGACAAGCAGCCTTGATACCCTCATACTGGGCATCGGTAAGCAGCCCGAGCTGATGGTTTGCCTCAGCAGCAGCCCACTTTGTGTATGCCAGACCGTTGATGAACAGAGGATACTGGCTGAGTTTGAACTTACTGATTGAGAAATTCTCAACGCCGCGCAATGTCTGTATGCCATACAATGCGTCTGCCGGAATCTCACGTGCGCCGAGGAGGTCGTGCTCCATACGGATATTCTTTTCTGAATTCATAGTTTTAAGGTTTATATTTCAATTATGTGTTTTTACTATATTATTAAGGTGTTTCGGCATTATGTTATACCTCCTTCCTTTCAGTGTCAAAGATAGTGCTAACTTTTCATTGTGCCAAACATTATCAGGTTTTTAACACATCTAACGCACGTATTAGCGTAAAACAGACTAAAAAGCAGTACATATATCTTACAAATAGTCAACAAACGGCAAATTTGGCATCGTCATCTACTCACCGGCAGTCATCTGTCCCATCTCCGTTCTTTCCGGTATGTCCTCACAACTGGCATAAAAAAATGATGGGAGCATCCTCACGGACACTCCCATTCTCTCCTGCAACTTGACCTGTCGGTCAAAATATAAAAAACTTACCTAACTCTTATTTTCGTCACCTGCGAGCCGCTCTCTGTCTCTGTGCGCACGACAACCATGCCGCTGTCGACACCATTGAGAGTGCAGGTGAAGTTGCCGTTGGGCGATACTTTCTTCAGAAGTGCACCGCCTGCCGACCATACGCTCACTGAACGCAGAGCCGTATCTGACGTAACGACAACCTGGCGCGGAACGATAGAGCTTACGCTGACGTTGCCCTCTGCGCCCGTTTCGGTTATGCCCGTTGTGCCCGAGCCGTGACCTATCAGGAAGTAGCGGCCGTATGACGGACCGTTCACCGTGAGCTGATAGCCTTCGTAGAGCGGTGTCTCGCTTTGCAGCTCGGCATCGTAGATAGCGGCATCCTTAACGGCTGCCACGCCGCTGAACGTAAGAGTTACCACTGAGCCGTCGGCTGCCGTAACGCCTAACGGTATGCGCTGTGCATCCTTCAGCTGGTTGACGCTCACTGCCGTGTTGCCGGCTACGGTGTAAACCTTAGGAGCGTTGTCGGCATTGCCTGTCAGTCCGCTAATCATCTGTGCATCCTCCATGCCGAAGCCGTTGCTTGCCGAAACGGCATAGCGCACAGCCGCGCTGCTTGAGCCTTCAGCGTCTTCTGCCTTTATTTTGAGAGAAACGGTCTGTGAGCCTTCACCTGTTGAAGTTGTTTCAAACTTCTGCATGGCAGAAGTGAATTTAACAGTCACATTAGCATCATAAATTGTTTCTGCCTCTGTTTCATGACCGAGAGCCTCAACATAGAATACTGAATATGGTGCAATAAGAGATGTCTGAGCAGACCATCCGTTTTCAGTAAAAGCAACCGCATTGTCTTCTGACATATCGTCAATCCAATATTTCTGTGCCAGCACGTCATGGTTGGCCTCGATAAACGCCTGGACATCGAGCGGAGCCATAAACGGGTTGCCCACCATCAGATACTTGCCGTCGGCAGACGGAGTAAGCGTAACCGTAACATTTTCTTTTGGAGCGTAATTTAACGGGTTGCTTCTATCCAACAAGTCTGTTACAAGCAGCTTGCCTGCATTGGTACGGTTCAGAGTTCCTGTACTTACACCATAGTTAGTGTCGGCCTTCGGGAAACGGAACAGCAATGAGCTTTTGGACGTAACGCCCTTGATGGAGAATCCGCCACCTGCAATATATGGCACGCTTGCGTCGTTGTATGCAGAGCTCCATTCTGTAGTAAATGATACAGGAGTATTCGTACCTTGCAAGTTTTCAACGATATTTGCTCCTGTACTCCAGCTACGCTGGTAAACGGCAGGATTCAGACGGCTATAGTCTGTTTTATTGAACGTTATATCCTTGAAATACTCTGTCTCTTGCTTTCCTGTTGTAGGAGCATACCAGTCGCCGGCAACAACGCCCTGCAGCGGTGTGCTTACGGCTGTCCACTGTCCCGGAGTAACCTCCACGTCTGTCCATGCCTTGTTATAGAGCAACTGCTCAGCATGCAGCATCTGTGCGCCCAATTCAAAGTGGATGTCGCGGCAAATATTCACGCGGTAGCGCTGAGTGGTGAGCGCTCCGTCTTTTTCATAAGCCATCAGGTCATACTGAATATTCTCTGTCGGCAGTTCCATATAATCCGGACGGCTCGAATTTGTCCATGCGCCGCCATCGCCATATCCTGCCATATAAAGCTCAGCCTTGCTTCCTTCTGGCATGACAACATTAGAGAACAGCATCGGCACGAAACCTTTTTCAGTGGTATTAGCCTCATTAGTCAGATAGCTGTCGTCAGCAGCCTTCTTCAATACGGATTTATCCGCACGCTTCCAGTTGGCATCATTATTCCAGTTGCTTGTAGCGTCCGCACCGCTCCATACCAGATTTTCAGGAACCACCTTCATGTCGACTGTGAACTTACCGAAACATGCGTTGCTGATGTTACCTCCTGAAGAACTAAGTTCCTCAAAATGAACCGCAAACGTATATGTATATCCTTCCTTTGGTTCAAATTTGAAGCCATTAGACTGTTCTGACTGTGTGTCAAAATAGATTTCCATATTATCTTTATATGAAGAACCTTCTTTATATGGCTCTGCAAACAACGAATTTAACACACCGATAGGTAACGAATATTCGCTAAAGTCTGTTGTAAAGAATTTGTTATAAGCCGGATCGTCCGTGGCAACGAGATAAATCTTACCAAATACATCTGGAGTCAAAGATTTAACCATACCAATATGGTCGGTACCCTCTGTAACCAATACCGCACCGCGTAAATCTATGGTTATCGGCTTGTCGGCAGACGTAGAATTTATCTGACTCAAACCTATACGCAAGCCAGGATTGAACGCGTCATTAGGATATTTTACGGTATTGAAGCCTGCATGAAGCTGTGGGGCATCACCATCTGTATGTAAAATTAAAGGAATATACGACCAGCAAACATTAGCCCATTGTTCTTCACTAATACCACCTTCAGAAGGAGGCACAAGAGTTTGAATAGGTTGTATAACCAATCGCAAACCGTCCTGTAATAGAGCTATATCCAAATTTTCCTTATGCAATACGAGACGATTATGCAATCCACCACCAGTTTGATCATTTAGATATTCAGCAATTATATCTATTTGCTCCTGTTTTAAAGTTGTTTTCTGACCATCAATAGCATCATGTTCACCTGCTGTAACACCACTCAAATCCTCTTTGTCAATATAAATATCACGGAAGGTTGTAAGTGCACTTTGCAAAGACTCTCCACCATGTTTCTGATTTGGTGCAATAAATTCTTCTTCTGTGCCAAAGAACCAGTCAAAATAAACGCCATTATCTATTATTATATAATCTTCAGTACCATCTTCTTTTGGTATAGGCACACGCATCTGAGCTGAGAAGTTAAATATCTGTCCGGCACAGAAATCTGTTGACGGATCTACCACCTCACCGTTAACGCGCAACAATGTTTCTGACGTAACATAGAAGTCGGTCATTATGGCGCATTGGTCATTTATCACAGCAGCAAAATCCTCTGCGTCAAGAGTCAGGTCGCTATTATCATGTATGTTGATAAGCATCACGTAAGGCCGGTTTGGAGTCAACGCAGAATAGAAATCCACAACAAGGCTTCTTAGTCCGGTTTCGCTATCCGTAGTTCTATAGAAATAATACTTGCTGTCATCGTATGTGTCTGCTGCAAGATTAGGATGCTTATTCTCGTTATACTCAATATTATCAACAAACGGCAGTTTGAAGTTGAGCGTATTATATTTTTCATTATATCCGCCCTGCTCCGGATCTTCATTATTGCCCACTTCCACAACCGAGGCGTCTATGGCTTCGGCATATTTTCCTGGATTTACAGCCAGATAGTTGTCATATTTTATTTTATCAATGAAACAGAAATCGATGGCGTCAACACCGTTCGACGTATCATCATAACCCATTCTCGACATCAGTCGCTCCCAGTCTATCTTAACGTTCATTAGTGTACGGTCGCCAACACAAGTAGCATCAAGCTGGTTTACCTCCGCATTTGGATGCATCAGATAAACACGTATATCGTCAATATACATGTCACCTCCCGACGTTGATGCCGAGTTGTTCTCTATCTGAAGCATATACGAGTCATAATTGGCAACATTCGGGTCGTTATTAATAAACGAGAAATAAACCTGATACCATTCGTTATGACCTGAGCCTGTACCCGGATCTCCCGCTGTAAGAAGCGTTGTGGTACGTATCTGGCTGCTCGAATGGCGATATATAGGCGTATAGGTCACTGTCCCGTCTGGATTATTCTTTACACCCATAATCGTGAACATTACAGCGGCGTCATCGTTACTGGATGTACCTGAGCTCTTAATCCAAGCTGTCGTAAACAGCTCCGAACCGGCACACAGGCGGTCTTCGAAAGGCAAACGGGCGATGATACCAGGACGGTCTGATGTATCAATAAACAGGAAATAGCCGTCATCATCTTTTCCGACACCTTTTGGCGGGAGTGCACTTAAGTTACCATTTAATTCTCCATATCCCATGTAATCATCCACAATAGCATAGTATCCCCATTCAGTAAAATATTGTTCTTTTATCTGTGTCGCACCGGTAAAATCACCTTTCTTTGAGCCGTCAAAGAAAGCATAACTGCTGTGTCCCCAATCCATTGGGAAAGGGAAATAGTGGTCTTGTCCGTACATGCTAGCCACATCAGGATCGTAATCGAAATTAAGTGAAGTAAGCAGTTCCAAGTTGTCCTTCATCCATTGCGGAGAGCGATAAGTATAGTTCCACGACTTACCTTGAGCATCACTTGTGCCGAGCTGCGACACCTGCGTTTGTGTCAAAGGTAAGGCATCTGCCTTAAATGTAAGATTATAACGTGCTATGTTATATATTTTTCCACCTGCACTTTTCGTCACAAGAATTGTTGCGGTACTGCCATCTGCAACCTCCCAAGGAGTATTTGTACCTACACCTTGTTTTCTGAACTTTATAATACGATTATCTCCCGACAACTGTGTTGTCTCGAGCTGAAGTCCAGCATTGTTATTTACAACCTGAATGGATAAGCTTGCAGTTTCAGACACATCAGGTATGGCATATCCATTCGCATTCTTAGACAAGGCGACCAACTCAGATGTATGATTAGACAAATGTTTTGCCGGGAAGGTTATATCATATTCTTCGAGATACTTCTTATCTTCAGCTATTCCACCACCTTGATAATGTACATCTTTTAAACGATTATGACCGTTATTCCAATTATCAGTAGACTTATGGCCATCAACTCCTACTATATAGAACACAACACGCAAAGCTAGCGTTGGCTCATAATATCCATTACTACTAAATCTCTGAGACAAGGTGGCATTTGAAACATCAACATCATCCTGTGCCCCAGGGTACTTCTCCCAAAAATCTGTATAACCAGAGACATCACAAGCAACAACATACCAGTCATTATCAAATGATGCTGCATTATCGAACCATGAATTAAATTCATCATCTTCCGGATAATAAAAGTTCATAGAAGTCATTTTATCTCCCAAAGGATTTCCTACATACCCATTAGACAGACGATAGGCAGAACCTGAGGTCGGAGTCAACAAATCATATGCCGAACCACTTGAATGATTTGTTTCAAATGTTCCATCTGTTCGATAACTGTACCAACGCTGATAAGTATGAACAGAATAATTACCGCTCATCTGAGTCGGAAGTGACAAATTAACCGTTGAACCTTTATGCACATAAATTGTATCGATATAAGTATGTGCTGCCTGTAATTTAGCATCAGGATTATTTGACATAACAGATGTAAACCAGGGTTTATCATAACTAAATGTACCCAAACTGCTATTAGGGAGTCCTAAACTTTCGGCTATGTCAAACCATTTAGATCTTTTATGTTTAATAGATACGTCTCCTTCAGGTGAATACAAATATATTTCATTTATTTGAACACGTCTTCTACTGCTACTCGAAACAAATTCTAAACGAATATAATTTTTCGTTATCGGAGTTGAAAGATAGACTGTCTCTCTGTGATTTATTCTTCTAAAAGTAAAGGTCTGTACCAAATTAGAAGAGGTGAAAGACGTATTATCACTTGCATACACTCTCAATGTTTCTGGTCGTGTATCATTTTGCCCATTATCTGAAAAAAACTGTATTGCAGTTAGCGTTTCTCCTTTTAAATTAAAGTCTAAACGCGCTGTCTGTTCCGTAGCTGTTGCATATGTTGATTCATTACCATCATAAGCCCTGCTTGCATTATTGAATGCATTAGAAGAGTATAGAGTAGCACTGATAGTCTTTGCAACAATATTATATTTATTATCTGACACCTGCGCCACAGCATTCTGTGCAAGGAATGTTGCGCAGAAAAGAATGAGAAGTTTATATAAATTATGTATTTGTTTCATATCTTATGTCCTCCTTTTTATTTTTTGAACATATTAAGCATTTCATGACGCAGATAGTCGAGACCGAACTCCGGTGTACGCGTTTTGCTCTTAAACGGGAAGTTAGTAATGTCGTCGGTAACTACCTTTACTGTATATGTGCGGTTGTATGTTGCGCCATTATCCTGCCACGTAACCAAAAGGCTAAGATCAAAAGTCTTGCCGGCAGATGCCGTAACATGGCCCTTAATAGTCTTCACATTAGTAGTTTGGCTTTCAAAGATTATGCCGTCAACACCTTCTGGAATATTCCAATTACATTCAGGATTAGTAACAGTGGTTGTTCCTCCACTATTTTTCACTCCATTTACGGTAAACTCAAACTGGCATCCTTCGGGCACTACTATTTGATATGTATTATCAAAGCCTGTAATCTGAACTTCCACGGGCAGGCTGCCTATCGGGCTTACCCAGCATTGCGCTGCGAGGTCGAGGCCATAGTCGTTGAGCTGCAGCGTAAGCGGGAAGATGCTGTTGCGCGGAAGCTCGTCTCTTGCGGTGGTTGCCTCGTATGTAATTCCGTTCATCTCGTCAGTAGTAACGCTGACATTAAACGGATGACCATCCGGTGAAGAGTTTACATAAAAGTCAGGAATCATAAGTTTACCATCATTATCCAAAGACCAACCGCCTTCAGGAACAGTTATTGTCTTTGTCGTTGAGTATGCCTCACCTTCCAAAGGTTTCTCTGAGAAGAGAGTTATCTTGTCGGCATATCCGCCAAACGACAGGGCTGTAACCTTTGTATTGGCCTTGCCTGATATGCTCATTCTTATCTTGCTGACCAGGCGGTCGAGACCGATAGAGATGCTCTTGGTAGCAGCCGTAACCACAACCGTCTGCTTTGCACTCATGGGGATAAACTTGCCCTCAGCAAAGTTAAGCTTTGCAGCTGGATCTTCAAGCACGATATTATCTATATCCACATTCAAGTCGCTAAGATTTTCGTTGTCTCCCAACCCTGTAAGACTGCCCCATAAATCATCATAATAAGTATTAATGTTGGCAAAGGCATAAACGGTGTAAGTGCCTTCGGGAAGCGTGAAGGGGTCTGACACCCACGACTTCAGATTGCCCTGCTGCGCTGCGGTGTTACCGACAAATTCATCATCGGTGTTGGGCAACAGTTTTTTGGTAACAACATTGTTGCCGCCTACAATTAGCACGCAGAGGTTGTGCATATACTCACCATTGGTGCCAACTTCGTCTGCCCTTGTGTTCAGGTCGCCTTCCTCACGTGCCGTAATGCTCAGCTGCAGCGTAGCGGTGCCGTCGCCGCCCTGGTCGATGTCGTCGTCGAACGAGCATGAGGCAAGAGGCACGGCGCACAGCCATGGCAGCAGCCATAACATAGCCTTATATATATGTTGTTTCATTTTGTTCATAACGTCAGTGTTTTTTCGTTAAAGTCATTTTATCACATAGGCAGAGTCTCCGGGTTGAGCAGTAGCCAGTCGTTTACGTAAACATCAAGAATGATGTTCTCGTCCTCGCCGGGCACGTAGTTTCCGAGCGAATAGATGCTGTTGACCGTGAGTTTATAGATGTTGTTGCGCACAATGGCATACTCCATTATGCCCTTTGTTTCATCATTGTTGTCATTGCTGTGGCGCACCCACCATGTGTAATAGCATGTGGCGTCTTCGTATGTACGCACTCCGTAAGACTGCAAGGCGTTACGGGTAACAATGCCGTTCTGGTCGAGCTCAACTTTATAAGTTTCGTTCAGACTTGCCGAATATCCGCAATTGCTGAGCATATATGCGCTCCATTTAAGACTTTCCTTAACCTGTGCAAGGTCTTGTGCTTCGTCCTGCCCCAGCAGGAAAGCCTTATAGCCTGACGGGTCGTTGTCGAGCAGCGATGCCGCAAAGTTCTTTACGGCTGCCCAATTGTCGCAGGCATTGATTTTATCGTCAAACTGACTGAAGTCGGCACCATACACGTATGTCATCATGTCTTCCATTGATGCAAATAGGTGAGTGCCGAGGGCGAAGAATGTTGCGCCGTTCTGATAATTTGCCACGCCCTGCGGATGGAACTTTGCCTTGAACACCACGCCCGTGCTGTAACGTTTTCCTGCCTCTTCGGCTGCCGTAGTGTTTTCGAGGGTATAGCCTATACGCAACCATCCGTCAGAGACAGGAGTGCCCGGCTGAACGTAACCTGCCCACCAGTTGGGGTCTGAAGAACCGTTCATAAACCATGTTCCGTAAAGATTTCCATTCTTGCTTGCCGTCCACGGGTCGAGCACGTAATTTGTTGCTGCACCGTTCTCTTCTGCAGTTTCATTGCCGAGATAAGACAGGTTGGTGCCGTTAACATCATCAGCAACGCGCTTTATGATATAGCTGCCTGCCGTAAGATTGTTCACCAGGGCTGCGCCGGTTATCTCAACTGTGGCACCAGAATATGCCGGGTCAGTACAAGGATAAGACGCTTCGGCCTTATAGTCGAGCCTTGCTGCCATGCGCTCTACGTTTACCGTAGCTTTTGCGGGGTCGCTCTCCGGGTTAGAATTAAGCGTCAGCGTGGCGTCGGCAGCTGATGTCATTACGAAGTCAGAATAGTCAGAGCCTGAGGCTGTCCATGCCGTGGTCTGTATATGATTGCGCACGTCATCGAGCGTGAGCGACTGGCCTGTCCACCAGTCTGCGCCCGGATTTGCCACCACGAGCACGTTGTATGTTCCGTCGTCGAGGTCTACCTGCTGCGGCGTTGTTGTATATTTGCGGTCGATGCCGTTGCCCGGCTCGGTATAGCTTCCAACGTTAAATGTTGCTACAGCCATGATTTTAGTTGAGCCGTCGCTGTTTACTCCGTTATTTCCCTGATAGAAGAAGGCCACGGCAGATTTTATTTCATTCTCATAATCTTGTCCAGTCTCATCTCTGTCGCCCGTTTCGCCTCCCGTAGGATTAGAGCGCGTAGGCGTGCTTTGCTGCGATGCGAAGCTGAGCGAGACATAAGAAGATGCCGACATGCCGCCTCCGCCTGACGGAGCGGTGTCGATGTCTTCCTGCGCACAGCCGGCCGCAAGAGATGCCATAAGCAGGCATCCCGCAACGCCCTTAACTGTATGTAATATATTCTTGTTCATAGACATTCGTGATTTTTAGGTTGGTTGGCTGTTTAAATCACAGTTCCTCAAACTGCACCCGCTTGCTCCAGCCCAGTATGCTGATGCTGATGTTAACGTAAGCCAGGCGGTCGCCCTTGAGGTAGAAGTCGAGCTGATAGTCGTAGCCGCGGTCTAGAAACTCCTGTTCCGAATAGCGGTAGATATCCTCGCTTGTGCGCAGACGGCTGAGCAGGTCGGGCAGATTGACGCGTATCACCTCCATGCCCGTAGTGTTGTTCACCACGGAGAGAATGCCGTCGTCCTCAGGATTGTCGTGATACCATATGCGCGATGTCATGAAGTCGGCATGGGCTATCTTGCCCACTCCGTCTATAGGGTCGCCGTTGGGGTCGAAGGCCGGCGTGCGGTCGTCGGTGTTCCATGTTGCGTGCGGAGTGTAGACCACGCGGTCGGTCTCGTCGAGCGAGTTGTCCCAGAGCAGGTGCGAGTTGCGGTCGGTGATGGTCATGTCGTATTTTGCCACGTCCATCTGCGTAGGGTCGTCGAGCTCGCGCAGCGTGACATTTATCTTCTTGGTGTCGCGCATGAGCGAAATGGTGTGGTATGTAGGTCTTTCGGCAAACACCTCAACCGGCTCCACCTCCATGCCGTGCCACAGCGTGTCGAGCGGCAGCCCGTGGTTGTCAACAAGGAGCATGTCGCTGCCCTGCTGTGTTGTCTCGAGTCTGACGTCTAAAGCCGTCATGTCGTCTCCGGCAGTAAGGTCAGAGCGGACGAAGCGTGCGCGTCCCGACTCCATCTGCTCAGAGTAAGAGTTTTGTCCGGCAAGCACTATGAACTTATACTTGCCCGGGTCGAGGTCCATCTTCATTGAGTATGTAGGCACGGCCAGCGGCAGCGAGCTGCCCACGTTAGCCTCCGACTGGCGTGTGACATACTTGCCGTTTTCGTCGAACACGTAGACATCTACAGCTCCCACATGGTCGTTGAACATGTCAGCGCGCTCAAGATTGTAGTCGTACTTGAAGTTGAGATACAGCCCCATGGGACAGTCGTCTCTGTCTTCGGTCATCATGTCGCACGATGTGAACACCGGTGTCGACAAAGCCGCAATGCACAGCCAAGTCAGACGCTTTATTGAAAGATACTTCATAAGCATATATATTTTTTGTTTTTATTTCCTTTATCCATATTTAATTGTTGCATTGTCTTTGCGCGGCGACATTGCTGTCTATCCCCGCCGGGCCAGCCCGGATGCCTATCTGTCTGTGTTGCTTAAGCAGATGTTTAGCCTTGGGCTGTCGCTGTTTATGTTGTGGGCACTTGCCCTTGAGCGTCGTGCCTCGTTGTTGTCAGTTTTGGTTTGCGGCAACATTGTTCCGCAACGGCTCCTCTCTCTGTGCCGGAGCTGCACCCCGCCGTATCTCATGGTGTCTCTGCGGGCAGACTTACATGCAGGCCACACCTCTGCGGCTTCTGCCTTTTTAAGAAAATGTGCGGCCGGCCCATACCGGCCGCACACGGATGTTGTCAATTAACTTTAACTTTTATGAAGTTCAATCTTATTAGAGATCTACGTTCTGGCTGCGCTTAGCCCAAGAGAGAACGTTGATATCAACAGAGATGTAAGATTCCTTCTTGTCAACAGGTTCAGGAGTAACTTCTGTTACGTTAGGATCACCAAGGCTCTTAATGCTTTGAACGTTGATTTCGTACCAGTTGTTGCGGAGAACACCATAACGGCCGAGATAATCAGCAGGATTTTCACCATAAATAACGTTACCTTGCTGATCATTTACACTCCAAGGTGTCTGAGTTTCATCAAAGTGTCTGATGTAAACAGGATAATAAGCAACTCCGTTTGCATAATACTCTAATGTAATATGGTCATTAGCAAGAGTTGCAGCATTTGTAGGATATTCAGCAGCATCAGCCTTCAGTTTGCCTTTACCTGATTCATTAAGAACAATTGTAGCAACGGTACGTTTTCCGGCAGCTTCTGTTGAGAATGTAACATCAAAGTCTGTATCTGATGAAAGTGCTTTACCCTGATCTACATTGGCCTTAGCCCAAGCATTGAATGTAACATCATTCAGCAAACGTGCAGCAACTTCTTTCTTTACATCAGCTACTTGCCATATCTTGCTTCTGTTGCCATCAACAGTATAGAACTCTGTTCCGCCATTGAATGTAGCCTTAACAATAACACGTGTAAGATTCTGCTCAAGCATGTTAGCTAAGTCTGTTGTATTCTCGAAACAATAAGCTGCAAATTCTCCGTTAGCAGGATTAACAGCCGGCAGAGTTGCATGCTCACCGCCAACAGTAGTAAGACCACCAACACTTGTGGTGCTATAATTATAGTCATCACCCCAATAAACTCTATAAAGTCCGCTTGCAATGGCTGTTCCGCCTATGAAACGATAATCGGTTGAACGAGTTGCCTTATAAGCTTTCCATGTAGTAAAGTCTGTAACATCACGAACCAGCTTGTTGGTCTGGTTTGTATTGTCAAGAGCCCATCCGTCAATTGTATAAGTAAGCCCAGATCCGTCTGTAACAGTACCATTGGCATCATTATTTACAGTTACCTTAGCCTCAGCTCTTTCAACATAGATTGTTGCTGCAGGTTGAGCATCTGCCTCAGCCTTTGTCTTAAAGATTTTGCTGCCGTCGATAGTAACAAGAGGTTCTACAACATTTGCACTTGTAGGATCTACAGTACCACCTTGTGCGTCAGCCATAATGGCATTTGACATCAGCAGACCATCATCATGCCAGCTGTAGTCTGTACCGATAGCTGTTTTGACAGCATCATTAAGTTCTGAAAGACTTTTGCCTGTAGCAACAGCTCCGTTAACATTCAATATACCACCTTCTGCAATAGAAAGGAGTCCATTATTGTTGAGAACTACCAAAGCCTTAATATCACCAGACACGCTGTTAATCTCCTGAGTAATCTTAGCTGTTGTTGTGATGTTGTCAGTTGTAGTGCCTTCCGGTGAGAAGTTCAGATCCATTTTATAAGCACTGTTTACCTTGAATTCGTTATCCGACGTTCCCTTAACAAACAGAATAAGAGTAGCATCCTTTACCTCATACTCTGCCGGTGTGCCGTCGTCGAAATTATCGTTGGCACGTGTACCAGGCTGCGTAGGGAGCTGAATGGCAAGGTTGATATACCCCTTACCCTTATCATTCCACTGTGGCTGTCCGCCATTGTCAATAACATCTTCGCTTGAACAAGCTCCCAGCATCAGCGCTGCCAATGCGAAGGAAAATAATTTTACTTTTTTCATAATTTAAAAAATTGAGTTGGTTTAAAAAATATTTTTATCAATTCTCGTGTTTTTACATGTCGAGTATCTGCAGGTTTTTGTCCACTCCCTGTGCTCCGGCCTGCTTAGCCTGATTGAGCAGCTGGCGCGCCTGGCCGGTGTTGCCCTCGAGCATGGCCATCACGCCCTTGGCGTGCAGAGCCTGCGGCGAGTTGCCTGCCTTGCTGAGATAGCGCTTAGCACCTTCAAGGTCGCCGCTCTCCATGCGTGTGCATGCGGCATTGATGTTGGCCGTAGGGTCGTCAGGATACATGCGCACGGCGGTCTCCATAACCTCGTTGAACTCGCGCGAGCCCGGCTCGTAGGTCTGTGCCACCATATACATCTCTTCGAGCGAAAGCTGCTGCGGCTTGGTCTTCAGCACCTGTTTTGCCTCGTCTACCGAGAACGGGCGCACGCTGTAGCTCACCACATAGTCAGAGTGGCGCAGAGCGGGATACCATGAGTCGAGCATAAAGCGGTAGTCTGTAGGATAAGTAGACTTAATCTTCCACTCTTTGGCATCGGGGTCGAGCGTCTTGTCGTCGATGAGCTTAAGTATGGCGTCGCTGTTGTCGAGATTGCCCTCAACGACATACTCGCGCAGGCCTTCCCAGTCTTCAGGCGTAGACGATACGGTGAAGAGGCGGTCTTCTATATGCACGAGCTTGCGCACATAGTCCTTGAGCGTCTTGGCACGGTTCTGTGCCAGATATGCGTTGTGCTCATAAGGCGACTCGGGCGAAGCATATCCGTGGATTTCAATGTTTGTTATGGTTGTGTTCTTGTCGTTCTTCACGAGGTTGATCGTGTTCACAATCTTCTCCAGCTCGCGCGGGTTGTTGCGGTATTCGGGATAAAGAGTGATTTTGTCAACGGGGAAGTCGATAAACGCGCGTCCTTCCTCATGGCGCACCTTCTGTGCCTCGGCTGCCGGGCGCATATACGGCATGAACGGCGTGCGCAGGCGCTTCAGCTCAACGGTGTTCTGGTCTTTCACGTCGCCGCATCCGCAGAGGTCTTCAGCCACGATGACGTTAGAGTTCTTCATCCAGGGCTCATAGGGCAGCACGGCGCTGTAGTGGAGCGTCTGGTCGGTGTTGTTCTTACGTCTTACGGCCACCACGTTTGCCGGAAAGTCCTTATGTCCGCCTCGGCGGTAAGAGATGTCCTGCTTGCGTCCGTTCACTACTATCTGCGGCATCTGCCTCTCCTCGGTGTTGTTAGTGATGATGGGCGTGAAGACGAGCCTCATGTTAGAAGGCAGCTTCAGCGAGTCCATATTGAGGTCGAGGTCAACCACCATAGTCTGGTTAGTGTTCTCTACCTTGATATTCTCTACCGTCACCGTCCGTCCGGCCAGCTTAGGCTCCACGCTCTGTGCCTGCAGCGCGAGCGGCGCGGCCAGCAGGCATGCACAATATATAGATAATCTTTTCATGTCCTTGGTGGTTTATAGTATCAGAAGATGTAAATAAGACTCAGCGCGGCCTTTGTCGGGCCGAAATAGTTGGTGTGCGACGACTTGAGTTTCTCGCCGCAGGTTCCGCACTTGTATTTGTCATACTTTATGTAGTCGTATCCCAGGCCTATGGATGCCTCAAAGTTCCAGTGCTTTGACATCACCCACTGATATCCTGCCGTTACGCCTCCGCCTGCATACCATCCTTCATAGCGGTGGTCCTCAAGCTCGGGGAAGAACCCGAAAGGCAGCTCAACGCTGCTTGCGTTGAACTGTCCGCCCATGAGGTGGGCACCGATGAACCAGCCATTGAAGCTCTCGCAGAACCAATAGCGGTATTCAGGCATAACAAGCCAGTGGCGCAGACTCGACTGGTCGCCGCCCGACTGTTTCCACGGATTAAGACCATAGAACAGCTGCAGCGTGCTTTTCTTACCTACTGAGGCTTCAATCCCTAAGTTAGGAGTTGTGGTAGCCCAGTATAATGCATTGGTCTTCAACGCCACGTTCTGTGACAGCATTGTGGCTGAAGTTGCCAACACAAATAGTGCTGTACTTAATATGCGTTTAATCATAAATCCTGTAAATATTTTAGTTTTTTCTATTTCTCGGAATCTTGTTTTTATTCATAGTTATATTATCTCAGCAGATGGTTTTTATATCATCGTTGACCAATCATTTCACATCGTAAAACTGCATTCTCAGACTGTGTTGTTGCCTTATGACAATTTCAGTTCGCAGTTTAGTTTACAGCCATGCTTGCGCGGCCGTTCATGCTGACAGGTTCGTATATGTTATTTTTACCGATTACAGGTTTTTCACATTAGTAGTTCGAATGCTGGCACCATTTAAGGTTAACCTCGTTCGACATTTTTGTGCTAAAGTTCTTATTCCAAGCAGCATGTTTGTAAAAAACACACCTTATTTAAGGAATATTTATCTTAAAACTTTTTAATTGTAAAAATAACAATAAGTAATTACAAAGGACCCCTCTTAGCGTTAAAAATCATTAATCAGGCACTTTTTCTCAATAAAAAGTTTTGGTGTCAGAAATATACTTTTTTGCCTTAAATACAGGGAAATGCAGGCATCAGGCAAGAAAAAAATACTTACATACATCAAGCATAGCCAACAAAAATATATCATCACGCACATTTTCGGCTTGCGTAAGCATATGCAGCGACAGAATGACATAATGAAAGAATATTAGAACATACGCTTACAATGTGATTCAGACTGACGTTCTCATACTGAAGTATTCAGAAATTAAAATCATCCGGCCGCAAAAACGGGCAGTTTTCATGTGCAAGCGCAACGCCCTACGGCATAAGGCGTTACGCCGGATGAAGGCAATATGTGCAATGTTTTTTGTCCCAATTAGGACAAAAAAGCCATTATTTCAATAAAAAAACAGGGTGGTTTCAGGGTCTGAAACGGCCTGTTTTTGACGCAAAAGTGGCCGAGTTATTCAGAAAAAGCTGCCCGTTTGGACATAAATGTAAATATTGTTTACCAAAACACAGCCGTGCATGGCTCATCATTTTCTATTTCGTCAGAAAATCCGTACAAAAACGAAATGACACTTTGGCATGTAAAAGAGCAAATTATAAAGCAAGACAACACACACCACGAGCCCGAAGGGCTGCACCTCAGTAACCGTGGGTGGTACACCCACGGATGCAGCAACGCAAGAGGCATCACCCGAAGCGGTGATACTTCATAATTAAGGATAAAGATAATACGAAAGTAGCACCACTTCGGGTGCTTATCGTTACACATCGGGAAATCCGGGCGTGGCTACGCAAGGCTACGCCACACCCGGTTACGAAAGTTTAGCCCTTCGGGCTGCATATCCTCTTCGGCATACAGAACAAAACGCATGAAAAGGAAACCGTAAGTATGCATATACAATATGAAAGGACACAAGAGCGCATGAAGAGAAGACCGTTTAAAAGCATACAAACAAACCAAAACGAATGAAGTGGTATGACGGCAAGTATGCACTTCTAACACGAAAGGAACAGCAAAGCGAATGAAGCAAGAACTCCAAAAGACGCACGCACCACGAGCCCGAGGGGCTGCACTTCAGTAACCGTGGGTGGCACACCCACGGATGCAACCACCCCAAAGAGGCATCACCCGAAGCGGTGATACTTCATAATTAAGAATAAAGATAACACGAAAATAGCACCGCTTCGGGTGCAGGTCGCCACTGCATCGGGGAGTCCGGGCGTGGCTTAGCAAGGCTGCGCCACACCCGGTTACAGAAGTGAAGCCCTACGGGCTGCATATCCTCTTGCGGCATCTAGAACAAAACGCATGAAAAGGAAAGACATAAATATGAATATACAATATGAAAAGGCACAAGAGCTCATGAAAAAGGAAATGTTTAAAAGCATACAAGCAAGCCAAAACGCATGAAGAGGTATGACGGCAAGTATGCAGTTCTAACACAAAAGAAATATCAAAGCGAATGAAGCAAGAACGCAAAAAAACGCACACGCCACGAGCCCGAAGGGCTGCACCTCAGTAACCGTGGGTGGCACACCCACGGATTCAACCACCCCAAAGAGGCATCACCCGAAGTGGTGATACTTTTAATTAATAATGACTGTCAATGTAAAGGAAGATATTTCTCATCATATTCAATACCCATTGAATTCAAGAAGTTAATATATTCATCTCTCAGCGACACTTTTTTATGATGTTCTTTTTGTCCTCTCACATATTCCACAACCCTACTCAGTTCATTTGCGGAACAGGAAAATGCAGAATATCCGTCGGTCCATCCGTCCCACTCCGGAAAATTCACATTACCCTTAAGCCAAACACTAGAACTCTGCTTCACTATACGTGCAAATTCTGCCACCGACAACTTTGTAGGTAACTCTGTTATCATATGTACGTGGTCGGGCATACCGCCAATACGTATCAGTCTGGCCCCAAGTTTCTTCACGATTCCCAGTATATAAGCATAAAGCTCTTTCTCATGTTCTATGTATATAGTTCTTCCCCGCAAATGGGTAACAAATACGAAATGAATAATTATCTTTGAATAGCTCATGTGTCCTGAATCTTTATGTGAGTGTTTAATAATATGTTTTTCTTTATTATTTATGAAACTCCCATGCCAGACTTTTATTGTGCTTTTATCTTTATAATTATAAAATATGTCATGATAATATAAGAGTAGCACCGCTTCGGGTGCAGGTCGCCACTGCATCGGGGAGTCCGGGCGTGGCTTAGCAAGGCTGCGCCACACCCGGTTACAGAAGTGAAGCCCTACGGGCTGCATATCCTCTTGCGGCATCTAGAACAAAACGCATGAAAAGGAAAGACATAAATATGAATATACAATATGAAAAGGCACAAGAGCTCATGAAAAAGGAAATGTTTAAAAGCATACAAGCAAGCCAAAACGCATGAAGAGGTATGACGGCAAGTATGCAGTTCTAACACAAAAGAAATATCAAAGCGAATGAAGCAAGAACGCAAAAAAACGCACACGCCACGAGCCCGAAGGGCTGCACCTCAGTAACCGTGGGTGGTACACCCACGGATGCAGCAACGCAAGAGGAATCACCCGAAGCGGTGATACTTAATTAAATGAATGAAGAGGCATGCAAGATGAAACCAGCCGGAACAGAACAGACAGAAGAGACGGGACAAACAAAACATATATGCATAATATAAAGTACACGCGGGCGCGCATACTTGCGCCCCGGCACATCGGACATGACATAATTTAACTTGCCGAGCTGAAAAATATAAGGCCATTTATTTTGCTTTACCGCTGATTTTAGGTAACTTTGCCAAAAGTTTAACCTGAATAAAGACATAATTTTTAATTTTTTCACCATGGCTTATACACGCATAACTGCTGCCGAAGCTGCGGCAATGATTAAGAACGGAGAGAACATAGGTCTGAGCGGATTTACGCCCGCAGGCACCGCCAAGGCCGTAACCAAGGAGCTGGCCAAGATAGCTCAGGCTGAGCACGAGGCCGGCAGAGAGTTTAAGGTAGGACTGTTCACCGGCGCCTCTACAGGACAGAGCACCGACGGCGACCTGTCGAACGCGCAGGCTATAAAATACCGCGCACCCTACACCACCAACTCTGACTTCCGCAAGCACGTAAACGCAGGCGAGATAGCCTACAACGACATCCACCTGAGCCACATGGCACAGGAGCTGAGCTACGGCTTTATGGGAGAGGTTGACTGGGCGATAATTGAGGTGTGCGACATCGAGGAAGGCGCCGACACATGCAAGGCTTACCTGACGGCTGCCGGAGGCATCAGCCCCACAGTGGCACGCCTGGCAAAGCACGTGGTGCTGGAGCTTAACAGATTCCACAGCCCCGAGGCAAAATATCTGCACGACGTATACGAGCCGCTCGACCCGCCGTGCCGCCAGCCGATACCTATCACACACGTGAACGACCGCATAGGCACACCCTATGTAGAGATAGACGCCAAGAAGATTGTGGGCGTTGTAGAATGTAACATAGCCGACGAGGCAAGAGCCTTCAAGGATGCCGACCCGATAACAGACCAGATTGGACACAACGTGGCACAGTTCCTCATCAGCGACATGAAGAGGGGCATCATACCGCAGTCGTTCCTGCCGCTGCAGAGCGGCGTGGGCAGCACTGCCAACGCCATACTGGGCGCACTGGGACACGACGAGAGCGTGCCTAACTTCAACATCTACACCGAGGTGCTGCAGGACAGCGTGGTGGGCATGATGCTCGAGGGACGCATCAAGGACGCGTCTACATGCTCGCTGACAGTGTCTAACGAATGTCTGAAGCAGATTTACGACAACATGGACTACTTCAAGCAGCACCTGACGCTGCGTCCGAGCGAGATTTCAAACTCGCCTGAGGTTATCAGACGACTGGGCGTCATTGCCATCAACACTGCCATCGAGGTTGACATCTACGGCAACGCCAACTCTACACACATCAGCGGAACGAAGATGATGAACGGTATTGGCGGAAGCGGCGACTTTGAGCGCAACGCATACATAAGCATCTTCACATGTCCGTCAACTGCCAAGGGCGGTCTTATCAGCTCTATCGTCCCGATGGTAAGCCATCAGGATCACTCTGAGCACGATGTAAACATCATCGTTACAGAGCAGGGTGTGGCCGACCTGAGAGGCAAGAGCCCAATAGAGCGTGCTCACCTCATCATAGAGAACTGTGCTCATCCTGACTACCGTCCGCTGCTGCGCGACTATCTGAAGATTGCCAAGATGGGACAGACACGCCACTGCCTGACAGCTGCCTTCGCCATGCACGACACTCTGATGCGCAAGGGCGACATGCATCTGACAGACTTTGCTGAGTATGTTAAGTAATTATTTTAGAAGTTAGAGGGAGTCAAGACATATGGTCTTGTGGGTATGCGGGCTATCATTCTTATTAGTCTCATTACTCCCATAAAATAAGGGGCTAAGGCGTTTCGCCTTAGCCCCTGTTTCATGGGACGGGAATTATGGGAGGAATGAGACTGATAAGACTAATAAGGCTGATGAGCCCCATACAGGCCAGAACAATACCATAAAGGCATTTGTCTTAACTCCTTAACTCCCCAAACTCCTTAACTTCTAAAGATATCATTCAATAAACCTCACTTTAGCCTCATTTCTCGGCTTAGCCTCGGGAGCCTCGTCGGGATAGCCGAAGGCTATGCAGTAGAGCAGCTCGTAGCCCTTGCTGAACTCGAGTTTCTTGAGATATTCGGCAGCCTCGGGCGTGCGCATGAAGCGGGCCGGACCGCCAAGACAGCATGAGCCTATGCCCATCGACTGGGCTGCCAGAATCATGTTGCCGCCAAGCAGTCCGCAGTCTATCTGCGAGCAGTCATACGAAGGGTCGTTGGCTATGAACACCACGGTGGGCGCATTGCGGAACATATTCTTGAACGACGCGTCGGCTGCTGCCTCCGGATTATACTTCTTGTAGATAGCCGTAATGCCGTCGATAAACTCAGGATTGTCAACCACGCGCACCTCCCACGACTGCTTGTTCATGCCGTTGGGCGCGTTGATGCCACACTTCAGTATCATCTGCATCGTGTCGCGGTTAACCGGCTGCGGCTTATACTTGCGTATGCTGCGGCGCTCCATTATCGTTGATATCACGGCCTCAGAGCGGTTTGCGACAGTGTCGGATGCTGCTGTGGCAGCATCGCTTTTGGATGAATTGGCACTGCAGCCAAAGGCCGCACAGGCAAAGGCAATGCCCAGAAAAAGATTTAAAGGTTTCATAATCATTCGGTTTTAAATGTTTGTCGTTAATTTAAAATTATCGGCAACACAGACTGCACGCAATCTGCACAACCACTGACAAAACTAACGAAATATTTTAATAATACATGCTAACGCCTGTGTTTTTTCATGTTTTATAACATGCGGCGGCATGCCCAAACAGCCACAAAACTATGTTTTAAAGACTTTAATAACAACAACTTGCGCAATTGTGCCGGATTTTTTAGTAACTTTGTGGCCTGAAATCGAAGCAACATCCTATAAATGAAAAAAATACTCATAACGGGCGCAAGCGGATTCATAGGCAGCTTCATTGTCGAGGAGGCGCTGAAAAGAGGATTCGAGACATGGGCAGCCGTAAGAAAAAGCAGCTCAAGGAAGTATCTAAACGACAGCAGAATACATTTTATAGAGCTCGACCTGGGCAACCTGGACAAGCTGGAGAAGCAGCTGAGCGGACAGCAGTTTGACTATGTTGTGCATGCGGCAGGCGTAACCAAATGCCTGCACAGCAGCGACTTCTTCAAGGTGAACACCGAAGGCACGGCCAACCTGGCGCTGGCGCTGCGCAGACAGAACACGGGGCTGAGGCGCTTTGTCTATCTGAGCAGCCTGAGCGTGATGGGTCCGGCGCGCGAGCAGGAGCCTCACACCGAGATAACGGCAGCCGACGAGGCATGCCCCGACACGGCCTACGGCAAGAGCAAGCTGGAGAGCGAGCAAAGGCTCGAGGCCATAAAGGGATTTCCGTTTATAGTGCTGCGCCCCACGGGCGTCTACGGCCCGCGCGAGAAAGACTACTTCATGATGGCGCAGAGCATAAGCAGGCATGTTGACTTCGCCGTAGGCTACAGACCTCAGCATCTTACGTTCATATATGTCATGGACGTGGTGCAGGCCGTATTCCTTGCCCTCGACCACGGCACCGTAGGTTCAAGATACTTCATAAGCGACGGCCGCGTGTACTCGTCGCGCACGTTCAGCGACCTGATAAGCAACGAGCTGGGCAATCCCTGGCTGCTGCGCATAAAGGCGCCGCTGTGGCTGCTGCGCATAATATCCTTTGCCGGCGAATGGACAGCCCGCATTACGGGCAAGATATCGGCACTGAACAACGACAAGTATAACATAATGAAACAGCGCAACTGGATGTGCGACATCAAGCCGGCCGAGAACGAGCTCGGCTACAAGCCGCAATATGACCTGAAGCGCGGCGTGGCGGCAACAATAAAATGGTATAAAGACAACGGATGGCTGTAAAGGAAATTATAAGGATAATTGGATAGATGAGAATAATGGGACTAATGAGAAAAATAAAATTAATGAGACTGATGAGAGAAATGGGGCGCATGGCTCACATAAGTCCTATTAGTCCCATCAGCCCCACATTCCCAATCTCTCCCCATCTCTCCCATCCCCTCTTCCACCACTAACAATCTCTTAAAATGATAAAATTCATCAAGCAGCTTTTCACAATAGAGAAGCAACCCAAGAAGGGGCTGTTTGCCCTCGAGTGGGTGGTGCTGGCATATCTCGTGCTCACACTGCTCATAGTGTTCTTCACATACACCAAGGCGGCCAACCCCGACGCCATGATATGGGGGCGCATACGCATTGCCGTCATCACGGTGGCGCTGTGGGGCGTCTACCGCATGCTGCCGTGCCGGCTTACACGACTGGCACGCGTGGTGGTGCAGATGGCGCTGCTGGGCTGGTGGTATCCCGACACCTACGAGATCAACCGCATGCTGCCCAATCTCGACCACGTGTTTGCCCAATGGGAGCAGGACATGTTCGGCTGCCAGCCGGCCCTGCTGTTCTGCAAGGCCATGCCGTGGCCCGTGGTGAGCGAGCTTATGGACATGGGCTATGCCTCCTACTATCCGATGATAGCGCTCGTGGTGCTCTATTACTTCGCCTTCCGCTACCACGAGTTCGAGCGTGCCTCGTTCGTGGTGCTCACGGCCTTTTTCATCTATTATGTGGTGTTCGTTCTCGTGCCCGTAACAGGCCCTACGTTCTACTACAAGGCTGCCGGACTGACCAATATAGCCAACGGCGTGTTCCCCAACGTTCACGACTATTTCAACTATTATCAGGACTGTCTGCCCAGTCCCGGATACAAAGACGGCATATTCTATCACTTTGTTGAAGACGCCAAGGCGGCCGGCGAAAGGCCCACGGCAGCCTTCCCGAGCAGCCATGTGGGCATAAGCACCGTGCTGATGCTGCTCGTATGGCACAGCGGCAAGCGCCGCCTGCTCTACGTCCTGCTGCCCTTCTACGTCCTGCTGTGCCTCGCCACGGTCTACATACAGGCCCATTATGCCATAGACGCACTGGCCGGACTGGTGAGCGGCGCGCTGCTCTACGTGGCGCTCATGGCTGTTTCAAAGAAGATGGTAACAAGACAATAAGACAGTCAGGGCAGGCATACCGCAGTAAAAGCGATATGTCTGCCCTGTTTTTTTTAACTGCCGGAAAACTTCTTTAACTAACATAACTTCGGCAACTTGCATAAAATAACTATTTTTGCAACCGTGACAAGACTTAGAATATTCATAACGGCTCTGATGGCACTGATGCTCGCGGCCACGGCTACGGCACAGGACAAGAAAGGCGACAACCCCGAGGACAACGAGGTTGACATGGACAACCCTACGTTTGTGCCTATGGTGAAGGTTGGCAAGGTGCTCATTGACGGCGACAGCATACAGTATGTTGAGCTAAACAACGTGTATGTATACCCGCAGCCGGTGTTCAAGAACGCCAAGCAGCGCGCCGCCTACAACCGTCTGGTGTATAACGTAAAGAAGGTGCTGCCCATAGCCAAGGAGGTTAACAGGGTTATCATCGAGACTTACGAATATCTGCAGACGCTGCCCAACAAGAAGGCGCGCGACGAGCACATGAAGCGCGTGGAGGAAGACATCAAGAAGAGATACACGCCAAGAATGAAGAAGCTGTCGTACTCGCAGGGCAAGCTGCTCATAAAGCTAGTCTACCGCGAGTGCAACTCATCGGCCTACGACCTTATACGCTCGTTCATCAGCCCCATAAGGGCAGGTTTCTATCAGGCCTTCGCCTGGGCTTTCGGCGCCAGTCTGACAAAGAAATATGACCCCGAAAAGACCGACCGACTCACAGAACGTGTTGTGCTGATGGTTGAGTCGGGACAACTATGATTAAGAATGAGACTTATGGAAAGAATGAACTTATAAAATTAATTGGAAGAACGGGAGCTATGGGACTTATGAGATTAATATGACTCATGGCTCTTATAAGTCCCATCTCTCCCATTATCCTCATCCCCACAATAAAATAGGCACAGCCGCATGGCCGTGCCTATTTTATTATTATATTACTGTCTTATGGTTTCTCTGAATAAAGCACCTGAATAACCGTCTGGCCTACGGCCTGAAGAGTGTTCTTGTCGATATATTCCATCGTGTCGTTAATTGTGTGCCATGTAGGACCGAAGCTGCTCTGCTGGCAGTCAGGATAATATGGAACGATGTCTATCGTAGGAATCTTTGCCACATCATTCACAGGCACATGGTCGTCGGTAACCATCACGCCGTCTGTCGACGGGAAATAGCTGCCAAAGCCCACTGCCTCTGCCGCAGCCCAAACCTTGTCGACAATACCCTGGGCATACTGCTTTGACAATCCTTCCTGAGAGAACTTCGAGCCCTGACCTCCTACCATGTCGAGCAGGATGCCGAAACGTGCCTCATATCCCGGCTTATGCGGATTGGCAGCCCAATGCTGCGCACCCAAAGCCCACGAGTCGCCATTGTCTGGAACTGTGCTCCAGCGCGGCACGCCGCGGTCTTCGGCATCAAAGCACACAAAGTCGATGCCAAGATTAAGTTTCGTCGTATCGCTTGCCAGCAAACGTGCAATCTCGAGCATAACAGCAACACCGCTGGCACCGTCGTTGGCACCCATCACAGGCTTGCGCCAGTTGGCCGAGTCAGGGTCGTTGTCGGCCCACGGACGGCTGTCCCAGTGGGCACATAACAGGATGCGGGTGGTAAGCTCCGGACGGTAGCTCGCCACGATGTTGGTACATTTGAGCGGAGTGCCGTCGAAACCGGTGAGCGTAACGTTCTGCGGTATCACCGTAAGGCCATACTGACGGAACTTGCCCATAATCCACTCGCCGCACTTGTCGTGCGCCTCGCTGTTCATCGTGCGCGGTCCGAAATCACACTGAGCCTTGCAGTAAGCATAGGCCGAATCGGCATTAAACGAAGGACCAACCGGCTGCTGCGCAGCCATATCGGCATCAGAAGCCGCCTTCTTGTTGCCTCCGCAAGACGCCATGGCGATAATTAACGCCAGCATCAACATTTTGGTTATTATTCTCATGTTCGTATCACCTCGCCGCCGGACAAGCCGTGGCGAAAAGTATTTTAGATGATTATTACTTATAAAGACAAATTCAGCTGCAAGCCTGTCACAGACCTGTCAATTACAGATTATTCTGCACCTGAGCCATGACCCTGAGCCAGTTGCCGCCCCAGATGCGGGCGATGTCGCGCTCGCTGTACCTGCGGCGCAGAAGATGCAGGGTGAAGTTGATAAGCTCTGACGAGTCTGCAAGGCCTCTTATGCCTCCGTCGCCGTCGAAGTCGGTGCCCAGTCCTACGTGCTCTATGCCCATAATGCTGATGGCATGCTCAAGATGAGCTATGGCATCCATGACCGTAGCCTCCTGACTGTCGTTGCGCAGGAAGCCGTGATAGAGCGTGATGTGTGCCACTCCGCCATGCTTGGCAAGAGCCCTGAGCTGGTCGTCGGTAAGGTTGCGCGGCACGTCGCACAGCGCCTTGCAGTTGCTGTGGCTGCACACGATGGGCTTGCTGCTTATGCTAAGCGCGTCGTAGAAACTCTTTTCGCCGGCATGACTGAGGTCTACCATTATGCCGCAGCGGTTCATTTCCTTAATGACCTGCTCGCCAAAGCGGCTCACTCCGCCATGAGTGTTGCAGCCGCGGGCACTGTCGCAGATGTCGTTGTCGCCGTTGTGACAGAGCGTGATGTAGACAACGCCGCGCCTTGCGAAATATCTTACGTTGGATATGTCGTGGTTAAGCGCCAGTCCGTTCTCTATGCCGAGCATTATGGAGCGGCGCCCCTTGCGCTTGTCTTCATACAGATCAGAAGGCGTGCGCGCTATGCTCAGGTAGCGGTTGTTGGCGTTTACTATCTCCTCTATCTTGTCGAAGATAAGGTCGGCATACTGAAGCGGCCCGTCAACCTTAAATGCCACCTTCGACGAGAAGGTCTCGCCGAGCTTGGGCTGTGGCAGATATGCCGCCATGATGACAGCGTCCTGATGTCCTTCGGCCATCTTGTGCATGTCGACGAGAATGCGCGGGTCGCGTTGGTCGAAGTGTATGCCCTGCGGAAAGAACATAGGCGTGTCGCAATGGGTGTCGAGCGTAAGCATGCGGCGGTGAAGGTCTTTGGCCGTATAGAAGTCGCGTGCACGGTCTACAAGCCATCTGAACAGCACCTGTCCGCTCTCGCCAAGCCACTCGGGATGCCACTGCACGCCGATAAACGGCTTGAACTCACTGCTCTCTATGGCCTCGATCACGCCGTCGGGTGCCTTTGCGCTGACGCTGAAGCGCCTGCCTGAAGCCCTTACGGCCTGATGGTGTATGGAGTTGACGGCAAGCGTCTCCGTCTTATACAACGAATAGAGCACCGACTCGCGGCTTATCCTCACCGTATGGGTGGGCTCGCTCCGGTCAGCGTCCTGGCTGTGCTTTATCAGGCTGTGGCCTGCTGCCGCGGCTGCGCGGCCTGCCCCGTGTGCGGCGGCAAAGCTCTCGGCTATGTCCTGATCAACCTCGCCGTCGAGTGCCGTAACGAGTGTCTGTATGCCACGGCATATTCCGAGCATAGGTATCTGGCGGTTGTATGCCAGCCTTACGGTCAGCAGCTCGGCCTTGTCGCGCATGTGGTTGATGCCGTGCAGGCGCGGCGAAGGCTCCTCGCCGGCCCACAGCGGATTGATGTCGCCGCCTCCGGTGAGCACCAGTCCGTCTATCTTGTCGAGCGTGTTGATTATCACGTCCTTGTCGGCAACGGGCGGAATTATCACCGGTGTGCCTCCCGCTCTCACCACGGACATGTAATACTGCTCGCACAGACGCGCGTCGCCGTCGGCAAAATTGCCTGTGAGGCCAATCACCGGCTGGCGAGTGGCCTCAGGATAACGGGCGTATATGTCGTCGAGACTGCTCTGAATATCAAACGATTTCATTGCTCCAGCCTCACACTATCTGCTTTCTCCCTGCGGAACGGGCACTTCTCTCTTGATGCTCTGCTCTAAAGAAATAAGGGTTTCGGTTGCAACTACGCCGGGGATGCCCTGCATCTGGTTGTTAAGCAGGTCCATGAGCTGTTCGTTGTCGCGTGCGTAGAGCTTTACGAGCATGGTGTAAGGACCAGTGGTGAAGTGGCACTCAACGATTTCGGGTATGTGGTCAAGGCGCTCAACTACCGACTTATACATGTTTCCGCGCTCAAGCGTTATGCCCACGTATGTGCATGTTGTGTAGCCAAGACTTTTGGGATTTACGTCGAATCCGCTGCCTGTGATGACGCCACCCTCGATAAGATGCTGTACACGCTGATGTATGGCTGCGCGCGATACGCCGCACTCTGCTGCTACATCCTTAAACGGAATTCTGGCATTCTTTGACAGAATGCTCAAAATCTTTTTATCAAGACTATCAATCTTTTCCATTTTATAATGTTATTAGTTTTATTTTTTAAGTTATATTCTCTTTTGGTTTCCAGTATGTTTGATGCGAGCAAATTTACATATTAAAAATGAGTTATACAACATTTTGACATAAAAAATAGCGCATTTTATGCAGAATGAAATAAAAAAAGGGAGACCTTGGCCGGTCTCCCATGCTTTTTTATGACAAATGAACACTATTTCTTTGTCTTGGCTGTTTTCTTTGCGGCAGTCTTCGCTGCTGTCTTCTTGCTGTCAGCACCCTTTGCGGCAGCCTCGGCCTCGGGCTTCTTAGCCTTCTCTACCGAAACCATCTCGACGGTGAATATCAGCGTGCTGTAAGGATTGATGGCTCCTGCCTTGCGGTCGCCATAGGCCAGATTCTGCGGTATGTACAGTTCCCACTTGCTGCCAACGGGCATCATTGTGAGGGCCTCTGTCCATCCCTTGATAACCTGGTTGGGGCGGAACTTGGCTGTTTCGCCGGGACGCTTGTAGCTGCTGTCGAACACAGTGCCGTCTATCAGTCGTCCTTCATACTTCACGGTTACTTCGTCGTCTACTGAAGGAATCTCTCCGTTGCCCTTTACGAGCACCTTATACTGAAGTCCGCTGGGAAGCGTAACCACGCCTTCCTTGGTCTTGTTGGCAGCCAGGAAGTCTTCGCCGGCCTTGCGTGTTGCCTCGTTGCGCGCATCGACAGCCTGCTTGAAGGCCTTGTCGAAATAGTCTTTTGCAGCAGAGTCTGTCATCAGCGTGTAGTCTTTCTTCAGCGCGCTGACAAATCCCTTGTTGAAGAGTGCCTCGCTGATAGAGTCGCTCTGGCCCTTGAACTCGTCCTTCAGGAAGGGCAGCATGCGCTGGCTTACCATCAGGGCTATCTGCTCTCCGGCGAAGTATGCCTTTGTCTTTTCGTCGATGCCCCTTGCCACGGCGTCTTCATATCCCTTGATGAAGTCGGCCATGTAGGCTGTGTCAACGCCGAAGCCCTGCTTCAGGTAGGGCACAAGGCCGTCGGTGCGCACCATTCCGGCTGAATAGCTGAGCGAGTCAGACTTGGTTATCAGACTAATCTTTGCAGGCTCCTCTACGGCCTTCTTGTCTTTCTTCTTCTTTGCGGCAGCGTCTGCCGTATTGAAAGAAGCACTCACCAGAATGGCGAGTGCTGCTAAAATTATTTTCTTCATTTAATTATTTGTTACCTAAACTGATAAGTTCTATTTTGAAGATAAGCACAGAGAAAGGCTTGATGTCTTTCTGCTCACGGTCGCCATAAGCGAGGTTCTGAGGTATTACAACCTCCCAAACGCTTCCGGCAGGCATGTGTGTCAGGGCTGTGGTCCATCCCGGGATTACCTGGTTGGCGCGCAGCGTTACAGGCTCCTTACGCTCGTAAGAGCTGTCGAACACCTTGCCGTCGATTGTCTTTCCTTCGTAGTGAACTTTTACGGTAGATGTATCTGTAGGCATCTCGCCCTTGCCTTCCTTGATAACTCTGTAGAGCACGCCGCCCTCGAGCTTCTTCACTCCGGCCTTCTTGGCATAGTCAGCAAGATATTTCTCGCCAGCCTTCTTGTTGGCGCCATACTGCTCCTCAATGGCCTTGCTTCTGATGGCCTGCATCTTGAGCTGAGCCACGCGCTGAGCCTGCTCAACGGTCATGAGTCCGTTCTTGCCGGTTGTACCGCTGATGAAGCCAGCCATGAAGTTCTTCAGAGATATAGTCTTTGTCGAGTCGCTGCCGAAGAGTTCGTGGTTGATGCCCTTAACCATCTGGTTAGATATCTGCTGGCCGATCTGTATACCTGCGTAGTAAGCGGCCTTCTTCTTGTCGTCGCCTGCGTTGGCTCCTTCGTTAAGTCCCTTGAAGAACTCGTCCATGTATGCTGTGTCTACTCCGAGTCCTCTTACCAGATAGTCCTTCAGACCTTGTGTCTGTGCCATACCTATGGCATAGCTCACTGTGTCGACATCGTTTTTCAGGTCTGCCTTAGGTGTTGAATTGCCGCAAGAAACCAATGATGCGGCTGCTACAGCCCAAACGGCTGCGAATGTAAGCTTTTTCATCTTTGTTTTTATTCGTTATTGTTTTATTTATTCTTTACTTTAACGGCTCCTGCCGCCATGCCGGGCTGCCCGCTTAGAGCACCTCGAGCAGCTCAACGTCGAATATCAGCGCTGCGTATGGAGGTATTGAAGCTCCTGCGCCGCCCTCGCCGTAGCCGAGGATGTAGGGAATGAAGAAGCGGTACTTGGCGCCTTCCTGCATCAGCTGCAAGCCTTCTGTCCATCCTGCTATAACCTGGTTGAGGGGGAACACTGCCGGCTCGCCGCGCTGTATGCTGCTGTCGAACACTGTGCCGTCGATGAGGAATCCCTCATAGTGGCACTTCACTTGGTCGGTAGCCTTCGGCTTCTTGCCGTTGCCTTCCTTCAGCACCATATATTGCAGTCCGCTGGGAAGCGTAACCACGCCTTCTTTCTTGGCGTTCTCGGCCAGATATTTCTCGCCTTCAGCCTTGGCAACCTTTCCTTTCTCGGCGCGCTCGGCGTTGAGTTTCTCTTCCTGCTTGTGGAAGTAATCCTGTACTATTGTTTGCGCTTCACGGTTAGATACCTTGAGCTCGTTGCCCGCGATAACGTCCTTGATCGCCGCAGCGAAATCATCAATATTCAGCTCTGACGCACCCATCTGTGCCAGCTGGCGGCCGATGCCCAATCCTAAAGCGTAACTTACTTTATCCATTTTCTTTGTCTATTTGTTTATGATTACTACCTTAATAAAATCGTGCAAAGGTAGCATTTTTATCTGATTACGGAATTATTATTGAAGAAAAATCACTAATTTTGTGCATTGTTAATAGTCTTTTGGCCGGGCGGCGGCGCGCTGATGTGCCAACTGCAGGTGCCAGCCGCATCAAGCCGCACAAAGAATGGCGGCTAGTCGGCCCGGGAAAGGACTGCCGGATAACCTTTTAACTATAGAAAAGTGATGAAGAAAATTGTTGTTCTTACTGGTGCCGGAATGTCGGTCGAGAGCGGGCTGAGCACGTTCAGGGACGCCGACGGACTGTGGGAGAACTATCCCGTGGCGCGCGTGGCCACACATGAGGCGTGGGAGACCGACCCCGTGTATGTAAATAACTTCTACAACATGCTGCGCAAGAAGCTGCAGGCTGCCAGGCCAAACGAGGGGCACAAGCTCGTGGCGGCACTCGAAGAGAAGTATGACGTAACGGTGGTTACGCAGAACGTGGACAACCTGCACGAGGAGGCAGGCAGCTCGAAGGTGATACATCTGCACGGCGAGCTGATGAAGGTGTGCTCGAGCCGCGACGTAGACAACCCCCACTTCATCAAGACGCTCACGCCCGACAGCCTTGAGGTGAAGCCCGGCGAGAAGGCCGGCGACGGCTCGCTGCTGCGCCCCTACATAGTGTTCTTCGGCGAGGCGGTGCCCAACATCGAGAAGGCGGCCGAAGAGGCCATGGGCGCCGACATCTTCGTAATCATAGGCACGTCGCTCAACGTCTATCCGGCGGCAGGCCTCGTGCAGTATGTCAAGCCCGGCGTGCCCGTATATCTCATCGACCCCAAGCCCGTGATGGCTGCCGGACGCCACGACGTGAAGCAGATAACGGCAGGAGCATCTGAAGGCATGCGCCAGCTGTCGGACATACTCATGAAGTGATGCCGGGGGCAAGGCGCCGTGCCCGTCATGTGCAATCATATCGACAGATGTAACGCGTTGTATTACAGACAGTTACATACGCCCGTGCAAAACATGGCTTTTCAGGCTCTAAAAGGCCACGTTTTAGCGTGCAAAAGGCCACCTTTCGCAGTGTGAAAGGTGACCTTTTGCACTTCTGCCCCGCAACGGCTGGCGGCAGAAGTGCCCGAAACCATGCGGAACTATTGCAAACAAAAACTAAACAAAAAGCATTTTTTGCTATGTTGTTGTCATATTTTAATTAAATTTGCAGCTGCAAACATCAGCGGACCTTGGCGCCGCCTGCACCTCACGCTCTCACAGGGCGCATGGCCGGGGCCGGCGCCGGGCTGAATCGTATATGAAAATTAACAACTACAAAAGTCTTATGAACATTTCAAAACTAACGCTGTGCGCACTCATGCTGCTCGCCGTTGGCACGGCCGCAAAGGCACAGATGTCGGTCCACGACTACAACAGTCCGGTGGGCTGGGGCACTGTCGGCGGCACCATAACGGGCGGAAACGACGAGGGCGCCATCAAGGTGACCACCATGAGCGAGCTGAAAACGGCGCTCGTAGGCACCTACAAGCACACTATCTACATCGAGGGAGAGATTGACATAACAGGCCTTGTAAGCATGGAGAACGTGCAGAACAAGACCATCTACGGACTGCCGGGCTCGGCCCTGGTAAACAGCATCCACTCTACCGACGTCAAGAAGAGCGGCATACTGTCGTTCAAGAACAGCAAGAACATAATAATACGCAACGTAACGTTCAAGAGTGCGGGCGCCTTCGACATCGACGGCAACGACAACCTTAACCTTACCAACTGCAGCTACGTGTGGGTTGACCACTGCGACTTTCAGGACGGAGTGGACGGCAACTTCGACTGCAACAACGGCTCCGACCATATCAGCATATCATGGTGCCGCTTCCGCTATCTGAAAGAGCCCTGGGAGGGAGGCTCAGGCGGATCGGACGACCACCGCTACAGCAACCTCTGGGGCGGAAGCGACAGCGAGACAGCAAGCGAGGGCAAGCTGCGCACCACATTCTACAGCTGCTGGTGGGACGAGGGATGCCGCGAGCGCATGCCTCGCATACGCTTCGGACAGGTGCATCTGCTCAACTGCCTCTACTCGTCGTCGCTCACCAACTACTGCATCGGAACAGGCTACAAGTGCAACGCATACGTTGAAAAGTGCGTGTTCGACGACGTTAAGAACCCCTGGAAGAACTACGCTACAAGCGGAAAATACACCGACTACAACATAACGCTGACCGGAAACATCGGCGCCGAAGACGAACAGAAGCGCTCGGGCAGCATAGAATACTTCATACCTTCTGACCACTATCAGCTCGAAGGCTACGACGCAAGCCTCGTGAAAGACGAGGTGAAGGCATACGCCGGAGCCACTCTCAACGTTGAATACGGCCAGGGCGTAACCACAGCAATAGCCAACCCGGGCGCAGCCGCAGCCGAGACGCTGTCGGTAACCTACTTCTCGCCGTCGGGCATGCAGCTGTCGCAGCCGCAGAAGGGCCTCAACATCGTAGTCAGAAAGATGGCCGACGGCACCGTGGCAACGTCTAAAGTGATGATAAAATAAACCTTAAAAAACAATAAAGCACAATGGAAAACGAAATTAAAGACAACATCAAGTTGCCCGAAAACGCCTTCACCGAGTTGAAGGAGGGCGAAGAATACCAGCCCGTGATGAGCCCCGACAAGGCTTATCCCGAAGTCAACGGCTGGTCGGTTACATGGGGTGTGCTCATGGCCATACTCTTCTCGGCCGCTGCCGCATACCTTGGCCTGCGCGTAGGCCAGGTGTTCGAGGCCGCCATACCTATAGCCATCATTGCCGTGGGCGTGTCTACGGCAGCCAAGCGCCGCAACCCCCTGGGCGAGAACGTCATCATACAGAGCATCGGAGCATGCTCAGGAGCCGTGGTGGCAGGTGCCATATTCACCCTGCCCGCCCTCTACATCCTCAAGGACAAGTATCCTGAGATGAGCGCCTCGTTCATCAACATCCTGCTCAGCTCGCTGCTGGGAGGCATCCTGGGCATACTGTTCCTCATACCGTTCCGCAAATACTTCGTTAAGGACATGCACGGCAAGTATCCCTTCCCCGAGGCTACGGCCACCACACAGGTGCTCGTCAGCGGAGCCAAGGGCGGCAAGCAGGCCAAGCCGCTGCTGCTCGCCGGACTGGTGGGCGGTCTCTACGACTTCATCGTGGCAACGTTCGGATGGTGGAACGAGAACTTCACCACACGCGTGTTCGGCTGGGGCGAGATGCTCGCCGACAAGGCCAAGCTCGTGTTTAAGGTAAACACCGGAGCCGCCCTGCTGGGTCTCGGCTACATCGTGGGCCTCAAGTATGCCTTCATCATCTGCCTCGGCTCGCTGGCAGTGTGGTGGCTCATCGTGCCCGCCATGGCGCTGATGTTCCCCGACACGGTGCTCAACCAGTGGGATCCGTCAATAAGCACAGCCGTAGGAGCAATGGCACCTGAAGACATCTTCAACGCTTACGGCAAGTATATCGGCATCGGCGGCATAGCCATGGCCGGCATCATAGGCATCATCAAGTCGTGGGGCATCATCAAGCAGGCCGTAGGTCTTGCCGCAAAGGAGATGAAGGGCAACAAGACTGCTGCCGAGAAACTGCCCCGCACACAGCGCGACATCCCCTTCAAGATTATCGCCATAGGCTCGATAGCCACGATAATAATCACCTTCATATTCTTCTGGGCCGGCGTAATGGAGGGCAACCTGCTCTTCGCCGTTGTGGGCATACTGCTCGTTGCCGTAATAGCCTTCCTCTTCACCACGGTGGCTGCCAACGCCATTGCCATCGTAGGATCTAACCCTGTGTCGGGCATGACGCTCATGACGCTCATCCTTGCCTCTGTGGTTATGGTGGCAGTAGGCCTTAAAGGCACGGGCGGCATGGTGGCTGCACTCATCATGGGCGGCGTGGTATGTACCGCTCTGTCAGTTGCAGGCTCGTTCATCACCGACCTTAAGATAGGCTACTGGCTCGGCTCTACGCCGCGCAAGCAGGAGACATGGAAGTTCCTCGGCACTCTGGTTTCGGCTGCAACCGTCGGCGGAGTTATGATTCTGCTCGACAAGACCTACGGATTTGCCAGCGGACAGCTTGCCGCTCCTCAGGCCAACGCCATGGCGGCAGTGATCGATCCGCTCATGAACGGCATCGACGCACCGTGGGTTCTCTATGCCATCGGAGCCGTCATAGCCATCGTGCTGACATGGCTCAAGGTGCCTGCACTGGCCTTCGCCCTCGGTATGTTTATCCCAATACAGCTCAACATACCGCTGCTCATCGGCGGAGCCATCAACTGGTATGTTACAACACGCTCTAAGAACGAGGAAGTAAACAGGGAGCGCGGCGAGAAGGGAACGCTCATTGCCAGCGGATTCATTGCCGGAGGAGCGCTCATGGGCGTTGTAAGTGCACTGCTGCGCTTTGCCGAAATTGACGTGCTCAACACCGAATGGCTGGCCAACCCGCTGTCTGAGATATGCTCGCTCGTGGCTTATGCCCTGCTCATCGTTTATCTGATAAAGAGCACTAAGAAGGCTTAAAGCCTGGCTGAAGCACGATTTAAAGAAACAAAATGAGGTCTGCAACAGGGCCATGACATATAAATCCGGACTTATGCGACATCGTAAAGATGCATAAGTCCGGATTTTTTGTTGTCTGCCGCAACGTCATCCGGCGCGCAGGCTGCCACAGGCATAAGGCCGTATGCAGCGCGGCCTCAATCCGTAAGACTGTCTGAATGAAAAGGAAATGAAGATAACGGCAAATAAAAGGGACGGCTAACGGTGACGCGCAGAACAGAGAAGGCTGAACGGAAGACGGATTAAGACAAGATGGAAGGTGGATTAAGACAGAATGGAATGCAGACTAAGGCTGAATTAAATGCAGATTAAGGTAGAATTAAATACGGATTAAGGCAGAATAAGACGAACTTAAAAGACAGGCAGGAACAATAAAAAAGCAGGACGGCGGCTGCCGTCCTGCTGTGTATTTGTCATTGCTTGAACTCTCTGTAAGGATGATTCAGGTCGAGATAATGGAAGTTGTGCTGGCGCTGGGCGCTGTGTTTTGGTATGGTCATGTAGTCGCCATACTTGTTAGACAGATATGTGTCATAGTCTGCCACGCCCATCACCTTGGTATCTTCAAAGGTGTATGGCACCGGCGTTCCCAGTATCTTCTTGTCCATTGCGCCCTTTGAGCCGTCGTCATAGTCGGCCACAAGACGGCAATTGTCGTAGCTGTAGCGGTGGAGCAGGCGGCTGATGCGCTGCTGAACTCCTGCAAGCGTGTACATGCGGCGGCACAGCAGGGGCACCCACGAGCTTGGTCCGTGGCCGTGCTTGTAGGGGTCGCGGAAGAGCAGATAGAGCACTCGCTTGTAATATTCATAGCGTGCGAAGTGGAGCTTGCGCGCCACTGCGCCCTCGGGCACTCCGTCGATGGGGAACACGTCGAGATAAATGCCGCCCAGATACTTAAGGTGCATGCGCTCTATGAGCGTGGTGTCGGCATCCTGAATCTTGGCAAACGGCAGCGGATAGACGCCGTCATTCTCGGCGCAGACCATCTCATAGGGCTTAGGCAGCCACTCTGCGGCATGCTCAATGAGGCGGTCGTAGTCAGGGCGTGGCATGGCAATGTCGAGGTCGTCGTCCCAAGGTATGAAGCCCTTGTGCCTCACCGCCCCTATCATTGTGCCTGCCCAGATGTAGTAGCGCAGGTTGTGCTCGCGGCAGACGTTGTCTACAGCCTTTAGCGTTTCGAGTATTCTGAGCTGCAGCTCACGTATGTTGTATTCAGCCATAACAGCTTTTTGTTTTATGTATGATGATTGTCGGCCTTCTGACGGCATGTGTCAGAACAGCTCACGGGGTATCAGTTGTGAAGCCTGATTAAAGTCTTCAACAGTGTCGAGCTCTATAGAGAAGAGGTCGGAGGTGTCCACCACGCTGAACTTGTGGCCCTGCGGGATGAGCCGCTCGAAGGCTCTCTCATAGAATATGTCCACAAGATGCTCGCCCTCAATCATGCGGTCGAGCTCGCTGAACAGCGCCTCTGAATAGTCGGCGCATATCTTCTCTATGCCGATAGACTCGCCTATTGCCTTGTCTATGCTGCATGTCTTGCTTATCTCGCTCACCTTTCCGTCTTCGTCGGTTATCACCTTAATCTCCTCTTCGCCCAGTTTGTGGCTGTTGAGCGCAAGGGTTGTGTCGGGCGCTGCAAGCACACGCTCCACTATGCGGCCGTCGAAGAGGATGTCGCTGTCGAGCAGCATAAACTCGCGTCCGGCGACATAGGGCTTTGTGAGCCACAGAGAATATATGTTGTTGGTGGTCTTGAAGTCGGCGTTCTCAATGAAGTGGAAGTCGATGTCGGGATAGTTGCCCTCGAGAAACAGGCGTATCATGCCTCCGCGATAGCCCGTAACCACCACTATCTGCCTTATTCCGGCAGCCACAAGGCTGTCTACCGTGCGCTGCAGTATGCACTTGCTGCCCACACGCAGCAGGCACTTCGGGCGGTCGTCTGTGAGCGGACGCAGCCGCGACGCCATTCCGGCGGCTAATATTACGGCTATCATCGCTTTGCAACTTTTAGTATTATGTCAGCCACCATGCGGTTCTGCTCCCTGCGTCCGAGGGTTATTCGCATGTGCGAGTTGATGTCAGGCTCGTCCATAAACTTCACCTTATAGCTCTGTCCGGCAAATTCCTGCTGCAGGGCGGCCTTCAGTTCGATAGGATATTTAATGAGGATGAAGTTTGCCATCGACTTATACACCTTGAATCCGGGCAGCGAGCCTATCTCGTCGGTGTACATGCGGCGCGCCTCGTCCATCACGCGGGCTATCTCGCGGTAGTGGGCGTCCGACTTAAGGGCGGCAATGCCGATCTCCTCCGACAGGCGGTCGTATCCCAGATACTTGTTGGCATAGCGGCTGAAGCGCTCCATCGTCTCGCCCTTGCCTATGAACCCGAAGCCAAGGCGCAGGCCCGGCAGTCCGTAGAACTTAGACAGCGTGCGGCAGAATATTATGTTGGGATATTTTGCTATGAGGTTTCTTATGTAAGATATGTCTTCGGTTACATACGACGCATAGGCCTCGTCGACGAGCACAACGGTAGTGGCAGGCACCATGCCCACCAGCTGCTCGAGCTCATCGGGCGTGAGTCCGTTGCCCGTAGGATTGTTGGGCGACGCCACGAGCAGTATCTTCGGGTTCTCCTCAGCTATCATGCGGCGCAGCCCGTCGAAGTCGTATGCAAACGAGTCTTCGGTCTCATACACAGGATATTGCAGCGTGCGGCCGTCAACCTCGTCGGCTATCGACTTGTAATACCACCACGAAAACTTGGGTATCAGCATGGTCTTGTTGCCGTCGCTGCCCGTAAGGAAGTAGTGAACGGCCATCTTCAGCAGGTCCTCTGCGCCGTAGCCCAGCACAATCTGCTTCTCGTCGATGCTGTATTGTTCTGAAAGGAATACCGAGAATATGCTCTTCTTCCCCTGATCATAGATACGTGTGTAAAAACAGAGCTTGTTAAGATCAAAATTCTTAATTGCGTCCTTTACCTCTTGAGAAGGCTCGAAATTAAATTCGTTCCTGTCAAGATAATTTAATTCTGTTTTCATATATATTTATATTTGATTGCAAAGGTAAATATATTTTATATAAAATTCTAATTTTAGCGCTAATTATTTGTCTTTCAGGAGTGTTTTATGGCGGTCGGTCTGAATTATAGACCATATCATCGGTTATAACGGCACAAACTGCCGACAGGCAGGCACGGCAGAGCGACATGCGAGGAGGCGTTTTGCGAAAGCATACCTTTCGCCTTGCAAAAGGTATGCTTTCGGCACGTAAAAGGCCGTCTTTTAGCGTGTAAAAGACGGCCTTTTGTAATACGTTGAATGTCAGTATGTTACGAAGGCTTTGCCGACTGGCTTCATGACGGGGATAAAATCTGACTTGAATGATGCGCCTGAAGCCTTCGGACCAGCATAATACGTGAGCTGCTATAGTGGCTTTCAGCCGGCTGCGTTGGCTGCGCGGTCGCTCTCGATGAGCTTCAGCAGCTTGTCAACGGCTTCGGCCTCGGGTATGTTCTTCTCCACGCATTCCTTTCTGCGGTAGAGCGATATCTTGCCGCGTCCGGCGCCCACATATCCGTAGTCGGCGTCGGCCATCTCGCCCGGGCCGTTCACTATGCAGCCCATTATGCCTATCTTGAGGCCCTTCATGTCCTTGGTGGCCTCCTTAATTCGGGCTATCGTAGAGCGCAGGTCGTAGAGCGTGCGGCCGCATCCGGGACAGCTGATATATTCGGTCTTCGACGTTCTCAGTCGTGCTGCCTGCAGTATGCCGAACGCCGTGGCGTCTATGTCGGCTGCCGAGAGCGTTCCGTCGGTCATGAGCCACAGTCCGTCGGTCAGTCCGTCGAACATCAGCGCACCCATGTCGGCTGCCGCCTCAAGCTGGAAGTCGCCCTTCTCGTCCTGCGAGTGGCGGTACATCTGGCAGAATACAACGGGATTGGTGAGTCCTGCCGACATCATGTCGTGCAGCAGGGCGCGCTGCTCGCCGAGGCGGTTCTGATGGTTGCTGACGCATATCACCACCACTTCGGGGTGCGACTTGAGGCAGGCTGTATATTCGTCGGTGTCGACGCCAAACTGGAGTACAAGGAATTTCAGCGGCGCGTCTACTGAAGATATCAGCGGCACGGCGTTATATGGGAATATGGGATATACGCCGGTCTTGTCTTCGAGGTCAGCATACACGCCGAAGTCTACGATGTAGCGCTGTCCGGCAACGCGCTCTGCGGGCAGAGTCTGACCTGTGTATATATAGTCGGGCGTCATGTCCTTGCCTGCAGCATCGGCCGGAGAGGCGTCGCTGCCGAGGCGCGATGATATCACAACGGGCACGTTGCCGCCTCCGATGTTCATCACGGCACGTGTCTTGCGGCGCTCGGGCGATGTCCAGCAGAAGTCTTCAAAGGCCTTGCCCGGTATGAGCATGTGGCCCTGTTTCTTGCCGACATAGTCTACAAGGTGGCGCGCCACGGGTATCTCAGCCTCCGGCTCCTCGCTCAGCGACACGCGTATGGTGTCGCCAATGCCGTCAGACAGCAGCGCTCCTATGCCCACGGCACTCTTTATGCGGCCGTCTTCGCCCTCGCCGGCCTCGGTTACTCCGAGGTGCAAGGGATACTTCATGCCTTCCTTGTCCATGGCCTCGACGAGCAGGCGAACCGACTGCACCATGACAACCGTGTTGCTGGCCTTTATCGAGATTACCACATCCGTGAAGTTTTCACGCTTGCATATGCGCAGAAACTCCATGCAGCTCTCCACTATTCCGGCAGGTGTGTCGCCGTAGCGGCTCATTATGCGGTCGGAGAGCGAGCCGTGGTTTACGCCTATGCGTATGGCCGTGTGGTTCTCGCGGCAGATGTTGAGGAAGGGCACAAACTGCTTCTCTATCTTCTGCAGCTCAGCGGCATATTCCTCGTCGGTATATTCAAGCTTCTTAAATGTGCGCGCCGGGTCGACATAGTTGCCCGGGTTTATCCTCACCTTCTCGGCATACAGCGCGGCCACATCGGCTACGTGAGGATTAAAGTGGACGTCGGCCACGAGCGGAGTGTTATATCCCCTGCTTCTAAGTCCGGCGTTGATGTTCTTCAGGTTTTCGGCCTCGCGCACGCCCTGTGTGGTGAGTCTCACATACTCTCCTCCGGCTTCAATTATGCGTATGGCCTGCTCCACGCTTCCCTCGGTGTCGTTGGTCGACGTGGTTGTCATCGACTGTATCCTCACCGGATTGTCTCCTCCCAGCGGAGTTGCGCCCACATTGACAACCGAACTATCCCTTCGGGTGTAATTAAAGATGTCCATGACTTGTACTTTTTTAGGAGTTAAAGTAGTTAAAGAAGTTATCGCTCACGGCGTGAGCTGAGTAGTTAAAGTCATATGTCATGATGATGTCTTCGTCAACGCCTGTCGTCCTGCACTAAAGCAGGGCCGTTAAAGAGAAACATCTTAACTGTCATATATCTCAGAATGCTGCATAGCAATGTTTGCCTACACAGATTTCCACTAAGCAAAGCACAGAAATGACATGCACTAACTTTGCCTGCCATAACAGACAAGGCATTTGACTTTAACTACTCAGCTCACGCCGTGAGCGATAACTTCTTTAACTACTTTAACTCCTGAATTATAAATCAGTTTGTCTTATACTCATACTTCACCTCGGCGAGGTCTTTGTTGGCCTTCTCGATTTTGGCTCCCAGGCCAGCCTTATAGTCAGCGAGGCGTGCGGCAACCTCTTCGTCGGCCAGCGCAATCATCTCTACGGCCAGTATGGCAGCGTTCATTGCGCCGTTTACGCCAACCGTAGCAACAGGTATTCCCGGGGGCATCTGTATGATGCTAAGCATTGCGTCGAGACCGTCGAGCATACCCTTGATGGGCACACCGATAACCGGCAGAGTGGTAGACGCTGCTATCACGCCCGGCAGGGCGGCAGCCATTCCGGCTCCGGCTATTATCACCTTGATGCCGCGCTCCTTGGCTCCTTTGGCAAAAGCCTCAACAGCGTCGGGCGTGCGGTGGGCCGACAGGGCGTTAACCTCAAACGGGATGTGCATCTCGTCGAGAAACTTACATGCCTTCTCCATAACGGGCAGGTCGCTCGTGCTGCCCATGATGATACTTACTAATGGTTTCATATTAAGCTTGTTTTATTTTAAATATACATTATCTGGTCGAAACTTTTACGGCTTGCGGCCACAACACTGAGCGCCGCAGGCACAAAGACGCACTGCTCAGAACAGCAGCACAGACACAAACGAGCATGCCACGCCTGCCAAATAGCCCAGCACCACCTGGCGCAGAGAATGCTGACGCAGAATCATGCGGCTCGTGCCTACCATGCCGGCAAGCAGCAGCACAATGCAGAGCCACCACACCGGATTGAACGAAAATATAACTGAAAAAGCCAGCAACGCACCGGTAACGCCGCCGATGGCTGCCGTATGGGTGGATATCTTGATGAAAAGATTTATGATGGCGCAGGCCACCTGTATCACAAGGGCTGCTATAAGGATGCTCCCCATGAAGTGGGGCACATGGGTGGCAGCCATTATGTAATAGCACAGAAGATAAGAAAAAATGGATATCACATAAGGAATGGCGCGCCTCTCGCGGCTGCCCAGCTCTATGAGCGTCCAGCCCTGATAGCGCCGGTAGAAACGGATAAGGGCCGTAGGAAGAAATACCGTGAACAGATAGAACATCAACAGCAGGAACAGCTTGTAGGTCAGGGGCAACAGGCTGAGGTAACTGAAGATGAAAAGAATCAAAAGGCCTAATATCGGAAGATAGAAAGGCGTGAACAGAACGCTCAGCACCTTGGCCGTGAAAATAATCTCTTTCTCTTTCATTTCTTTCTTAGTCGGGCGACGGGGATGCCCAGCTGCTCGCGATATTTTGCTATCGTGCGGCGTGCCACGGGGTATCCGCTCTCGTTCATCTTATCCTTTATGGCGTCGTCGCTTAGCGGGCGGCGCTTGTCTTCGTTGTCAATTATGTCTTTAAGGGCGGCCTTTATCTTGCGCGTCGACATCTCCTCGCCGCTCTCTGTCTTGACGCTGTCGCTGAAGAAGTGGCGCAGCTTGAACGTGCCCCAGCGTGTCTGGGCATACTTCATGTTGCTTACGCGCGATATGGTGGATATGTCGAGGCCTGTCTTGTCGGCCACATCCTTGAGTATCATGGGCTTCAGGTCGCTCTCGTCGCCGTCCTGAAAGTATGCCTTCTGTATGTCTATTATGGCCTTCATGGTGACATACAGAGTGTGGCGGCGCTGCTTTATGGCGTCGATAAAGCCCTGGGCGCGCTCCACCTTCTCCTTGGCGTAGAGCAGGGCCTCCTTCTCGCTGCGACTCATCTTGCTCTTGTTCTTCTGGTAACTCTTCACCATGTCAGTGAAGGAGTCTGACACATAGAGGTCGGGCACGTTGCCGCTGTTGATATAGAACGACACTGTGCCGTCGTCGGCCGTGTCTACTATAAAGTCGGGAGTTATCTGCTGGATGTTGCGTCCCTCGGTCTCACCGAGCGAAGAGCCGGGCTTCGGGTTTAGCTTCAGCAGTTCGTTGTGAACCGTCTTCACGGTGTCGGTGTCGATGCCGAGCTGCGATGCTATCTTGTCCCAGCGCTTGTTCATGAACTCGTCGAAGCATTCTGTTATCACACGCTCCATCATCGAGCGCATCTCCGACTTGTCCCTGCGCCTTATCTGCAGCAGGAGACACTCGCGCAGGTTGCGTGCGCCTATGCCGGCGGGGTCGAACGTCTGCAGCACATGCAGCACATGCTCTATCTCATGCTCGCTTGCATCTATGTTATGGTATATGGCCAGCTCGTCGCTCAGCGTGGCAATGTCCTTGCGCAGAAGTCCGTCGCCGTCGAGCGAACCGATGAGATACTCCATTATCTCGTGCTCGCGGGGCGTAAGCTCCACGTCTACCATCTGCTCCTTGAGCCTGTCGTAGAACGACACCTGGTCGCCGTAGGTTATCTCCTCATAGTCAGCATTCTGGTTGTTGCTTGCCACATACTGCGCGGCCTCAGGCATCTCGTCGTCCATTCCGATGCCCGAAAGGGCCTGGTCGAGCGCCGACTCGCGCTCCTCACGCTCGTTGACGGTGTCAAAGTCGTCGTCTTCGTCTGAACCGGAAACGCTCTCATGCATGTCGTCGGCAGGCTGAACGTCGTCTGGCCCGGCAACTTCAAGGGCGGGATTGTCGTCAATCTCGGCCGCCACGCTGTGCTCCAGTTCTGTCAACGGCATTTCAAGCAGATGCACCACGAGCATCTGCTGCTGAGTGAGGCGCTGTGTCTGAACCTGTTTCTGCGCCTGTGTCTGAATGAGATTTTGTGCCATAACGCTGCAAAATTAATATTTTTCCGTGAAGAAGAGTAATTAATACTGAATATTTTTCCTTACGGCCCCAAAAGGTTCTGCTCACCATAAGCGGTGTGCCGGCTGCGCTTATCACAGCCTGCCGCACGGCCATACGGGGCAGTCTGCCTAGGCCTGCGTAACGCGCTGTTATCCAGCCACTTGCAATATGCCGTCTTTTAGGCTGTAAAAGGTGGCATATCAGGAGCTAAAAGGTGGCCTTTTGCAACCTGAAAGGGCACATATTGCATCACCGCCACTAATTCTTATACGTGTCGAGCTTGTCAAGATAGTATTTCTTAAAGTCGCTCCAGCGATAATAAGGCGCGCAGTCGGTCTTTACGGGGAGCGTCGCCTCGTTCTCGTTGAGCAGCACCTTTACGAGCACGTCATTGTCGTTGCGGTTGCGGCGATAGAACACCAGCTGTATGTTTGCGCCCATCGGGAACACCTTATAGTTGATCCATCCCTTGCTCTCAAGACTGTCGAGGCTTGATATCTGACTATCGTATCCGTTGATGCCGAGCAGACATGTCAGCGGCAGCACCATCGTCTCGTGGCCGAAGCGCAGCGTTGCGCCGGGCCTGTCGAGGGCTATGCAGCTGTCGGCCTGATGTATTATGTTGCGCAGGAGGTTGCGCTGCGAGAAAGGCTGAGTGGCTCCGTTGAGCGGACATGCGCCGTAGTTGATATACCACCACGTGTTCTCCATCTGCCAGTTGGCATAAAGCTCGTCGCCGGTGAATATGTCGTAGAGCGTAATCTTGTGGCGGAGCTCCGAGCTCTGCAGGTTTGATGCCAGCGAGAAGAGCTTATAGTTGAGGTCAGAAGCGTCCACTTCATACCTAACATAGCTGCTGTCGCTGAACAGACTTAGCATCAGCCGCTCAGGATTTACGCGGCGGCTGCAATATTCTTTCCACATAACTTCGGCACGGCGTGGCATCTTCTGCGCATAAAGTGCAGGGTCGCTCTGGTTCATGTAATACATGTCGTGCATGCTCGCGTCGTGCTTTATCGTCAGTTTGGGGTTCATCAGGAGCAGCTGCTGCATCTCGTTCTCCATCGACAGGATGCAACGTATCACCACGGTGCTCTTTGCATCTACCACGACATTGCCCTTGAACACCTCGGGAAAGCGCTCATACATGCGGCGGGCTATCTGCCTGTGCTGCTCGGCTCCAAGCTCTGTGAGCTCTCCCAGGCGGCCTGCTGCCTCGTCGCGGAGCATCTTCACGCGTCTGAGCACATCCTTTCCGAGCGGCGTAAGCTTTCCGAGGCTGTCGGCACGGGCAAGGACACGCACCGGGACATCATAGTCGTCAGGACTTATCAGATAGCGCGAGCCGTGGCGGCCGTAATGACTTATATAGAAAGGACTGTAACCTTTGGGGGCGGGCGTCAGCTTTTTCTGAGACGGACCGGGATAAGCCAGATAGTTGCTGGCCGAAAGACACACATTGTTTCTTATCTCATCACGGGCTGTCTGTGCTTCAAGCGGAGACTGAAAAAGTAAAAAAGACAGGACTAAAAGCAATAATTTATCCATAAAACAACTGTTTTTTTATTTCTTTACCGCAAAGATACTTAAAAAATGACGTTATTATTCATTATTCCAAAGAAAAATGATAATTTTGCAGCCCGAAATTATCTGAATGAAATGAAAATAGGCGTTGGCCTATAACAAACAACCTCCTGCATATTGACTATTATTTTAACGACACAGAAACTATTTTAGGATATTCTGTGCAAGGATTGTCTGTGCAATAAGATTTAGCATAATGAAATCGCTATCATGACATATCCTGAATTACGGCCGGAATGCCGGCAAGTCTTATAAGATGACATAGCATGTAATAAAAAATAATAATTAATAAAAGAAATGAGAAGAAACAAAAGACAAGACTATGACCACACAGACGAATCGGAGGTATTTAAGAAAAAGAGTCTGATGGCCGCCAAGAACCGCAAGAGAATGTCTAAGATCGTGTTTGCGGTAATGTGCCTGCTTGCAGCGTTCGTCGTTGCAGCATGTATGCTCAGCTATTTTTTCAACTTTGTCTGACCTGCAAGAGCCTTGAGGCAACGCTTCTGCTGCCGCCGGGGCCGTGTCTTGAAACAAAAAAAGCGCGGAAAGCCTTAACAGATGCTTTCCGCGCTTTTTATATCCGACTGTGAATTAATCGTCTTCTTCTACTGAGAATTCGTCCTTACCAACTCCGCATAGAGGGCAAACCCAATCTTCTGGAAGGTCCTCAAATGCTGTTCCGGGCTGTATGCCGTTATCAGGATCGCCTACTTCGGGGTCATATACATAACCGCAAGTGTCACAAATGTACTTTTTCATAATGCTTACTTTTTAATTAATAAATTAGATATTAACTGATAGTTTATTTTCTGCCGCACATCACGAACTCAGCCCTTGCAGCTATCTGTTCGGGCGAAATGTTCTTGAGGCACGAGTAGTCGCCTCTGATGCAGGGCTTGTTTCCGAATATGCTGCATGGCCGGCAGGGCAGATCTATCTGCACCGCGTTCTCCATGCTCTGTCCCCAGCCCATGAATCCGGCAAAGGGATGCGTTGCGCCCCATACGCTGACCACCGGCGTGGCTGTAAGCGATGCCATGTGCATGTTGGCGCTGTCCATTGAAATCATGAGGTCGAGATGGCTCATCAGGACAAGTTCGAGACTTATGCCGTCGAGCTTTTCGGCCACGCTTTCACACTGTTTGTATTTTGAGCACCACTCACCGAAGTATTCGGTCTCGCGCTGTCCCTTGCCGAAGAGGAATATGCGGCAGTCGGGATGGCGCTCGGTCAGGAGCCTTATGACCTGCTCCATGAGCCGCGGAGGATACACTTTGCCCTCGTGGGCGGCAAACGGGGCTATGCCAATCCACTTCTCCGTGAACTCGCCGCTGCGCCTGATGCTCTCCGGCAGCAGGCTGATGTCGCCTCCGCCTTCGGGGAATATCGACTTGAAGTCGAGCTTTATGGGGTAGCCCAGGCGTGCAAGCACATCGGCATAGTTGCTGAACGGCGACGGCTGCTGCACGAGTTTCTTGTCCGACATGGCCACGAGCTGCCTGCGGCCGCTGCGGTGCTTGTCGATGTGAGCCACCTTATAGCGGTCTATGTTGAAGCGCATGCGCAGATAGTCGGAGCGCAGCACGCTGTGGAAGTCGGCTATGGCGGTGAAGTTCTTTGCCGTGAGTCGGCGGTAGAGAGCGTTGAGCCCTTTCACTCCGTCATACTCATCCTTGATGTCAGCCTCCATGAAGCTCACGTTGGACGGCATGCGCTCGAAGAACGGGCGCGCAAAGGGCTTGCTCAGCATGGTGATCCTCACGTCGGGATACTGCCTTGCGAGCGAATAGACCACGGGCACGGTCATGGCCACGTCTCCCATGGCCGAGAATCTCATTATGAGTATGTGCTCTGTCCTCATTTATTATTTTTGGCGTATAACACCGGGTTTGTGGCCGGGTCGTTATACATTTTCATCTGCTTGTAAACCTTCATGTACTTTCTGCCGGCCTCGATGTCGTCGAGCAGCTGGTCGATGGCTGTCCCGAGGTCAACCTGCTGCTGCATCAGCACATCCAGCTTGGCCCTGCACCTTTCGCGGTGTTCAGGGTCGGCGTCGGCGCGCTCTGTCTGCTCCTTCATGTGGTATATCTTCAGCGCGAGTATCGACAGGCGGTCGATGGCCCATGCGGGGCTCTCGGTGTTTATGCGTGCGTCGGGCATTACCTTCACGTCCTTATACTTGTCCCTGAGCCAGCTGTCAATCTGCTCCACGAGGTCTGTGCGGTCCTGGTTGCTGCGGTCTATGCGGCGCTTCAGCAGCAGAGCCTCTGCCGGGTCAATCTGCGGGTCGCGTATGATATCCTCAAGGTGCCACTGCACGGTGTCTATCCAGCACTTCATATACAGGCTGTTCTCTATCGTGCCCTCTCCGTAGGGGTTGTTCACCTTGGTGTCAACGTCGTCGGCCTGGTGATAGTCGTTTATCGCCCGGCTGAAAATCTCGTTACAAAGTTCGGTAAATGCCATTTGCTCTTGTTTTAGTTAATACTTCTGCTGACGTGCCGCAGGCATAGCCGGCATGTCCGGCCGGAGCGCTGACGGCGCTATTATATTAAATGCAAAGCTAATAAATTATTTTTAATCAGCCAACAAAACAGAATATTTTTCGTAACTTTGGACTTGTATTTGAACGCCGGCGGCTGCACAACGCTATGGCTGCGTGCACCGCGAAGCATAAATCATTGTTATTATGAAAATTGTGATTGACGACAAGATTCCCTACATACGCGACGCCATAAGCCGCATAACAGGCGACGCCGTGTATCTGAAGGGGAGCGAGATAGGACCCGGCGACGTGCGCGACGCCGACGCCCTGATTGTCAGGACGCGCACCCGATGCGACGAGCAGCTGCTAAGCGGCAGCCGCGTAAGGTTCGTGGCAACGGCCACCATAGGCTTCGACCACATAGACGCAGCCTACTTGGAGCGCGCCGGGATAGAATGGATGAGCTGTCCGGGATGCAACTCTGCCTCAGTGGCCCAGTATCTGCGCTCGGTGCTGATACTGCTCAAAAGAGATAAGGGCATGCGCCCCGAAAGCTCAACGATAGGCATCGTGGGCTGCGGACACGTAGGGTCGAAGGTGGCGCAAGTGGCAGCCGGCATGGGCATGCGCGTGCTCGTGTGCGACCCGCCGCGGCAAGAGCGGGGCGACGCAGGCACGTTTGTTGCGATGAAAGACATCGAGGAGCAGTGTGACGTGATAACGTTCCACGTGCCGCTCGTAAAGGACGGCCCCCACCCCACGCTGCACATGGCCGACGCCGACTTCTTCGGCCGGCTGCAGCGCAGGCCTGTCATAATAAACACGAGCCGCGGAGCCGTGGTAGACAACGACGCGCTGCTCGACGCCCTTATATATAATAAGGTGAAAGATGCCGTGATAGACACCTGGGAACACGAGCCACAGATAAACCTCAGGCTCATGGACAGGGCATGGATAGCCACGCCTCACATAGCAGGCTACAGCGCCGACGGCAAGGCTAACGCCGACAACATGGTAATAAGCGGCCTATGCCGCCACTTCGGCATCAGCGTGCCGTGCATCATCAGTCCGCCCGAACTGCCGCAGGACTTCGTTGCTGCCGCCGACCCCGACGACCTGAGCCTGCAGCTCTACAATCCGCTCGACGACAGTTCGCGGCTGAAGGCATCGCCCGAAAGCTTCGAGGAGCTGCGCGGCAACTATCCGCTGCGGCGCGAGTCGGCCCCCGCAGGCAGGGCGTAATCATGCCTGCGGCACGTGCAAGCAGCACAGCATAAACGGAAAACTGTCAGCAGGCATCATCCGGCTTTATCCGTGGTGTGCATCCACGCCCCAGCCGTCTTCACATGTCCTATCGGCATATTTCCGCCCGTTTCTTCCTGACACAGGCCTCTATGCCTGCGAAAAATCAAGCGGAAACAAGCCCGACATAAAGCCAAAAGCAGGCTGAACCACAACGCCCGATTTGCGGATAAGCGGCGCAAGCAGGCCGGCATGAAGACCGACCATTGCCCGCCTTGGCATACGCCCGGCAGGGCCGTCTTGCAAAACATGGCCTTTTGCCTTCCAAAAGGGCACATTTCGTCCTCCAAAAGGGCATCTTTTAGCGTCTAAAAGGTGCCCTTTTGCAACCCTCTGTAATACAGGCATTTATGCCGCATGCCGCCGACTGGGCCGTAAGCAGTCTGTATACAACATGCCCGCTGTGTGCGCACAAAATTCAACAAAGCCGACAAAATCAACACAAAAACGGTGTAAAAAGACAACAAAACTTGCACACTATAACGGCATGTGTGCAACTTTGAGCTCTTTTTTTGCAAAAATATTTGCACACTTAAATAAAAATTCGTTCCTTTGCACCGATTTTTGGAATTGGAATTTATTTATAAACATTTTTAAAACATTACAATCATGTCAGAAATTGAATCAAAAGTAAAAGCTATTATCGTTGACAAACTTGGTGTTGATGAAACAGAAGTAAAGCCTGAAGCAAGCTTCACAAACGACCTTGGTGCAGATTCTCTTGACACTGTAGAGCTCATCATGGAATTCGAGAAAGAATTCAACATCTCTATTCCTGACGACAAAGCAGAAACAATTGCCACTGTAGGTGACGCTATCAGCTACATCGAGGCTAACACCAAATAATAATTTCCGATAATTATTTAAATGGAATTAAAAAGAGTAGTAGTAACAGGACTGGGCGCTGTAACCCCGGTAGGTCTTTCAGCCGAGGAAACTTGGAACAACCTGCTGGCCGGAGTCAGTGGCGCAGCTCCTATTACGCTGTTTGACAGCTCCATGTACAAGACCCAGTTTGCATGCGAGGTGAAAGGCCTCAACATCAACGACTGGATCGACCGCAAGGAAGCGCGCAAGCTCGACCGCTACACACAGCTGGCCATGGTCAGCGCAATGCAGGCCGTTAAAGACAGCGCCATGGACCTGGAGACAGTAAACAAAAACCGCATCGGAGTAATCTTCGGCGTAGGCATCGGCGGTATCAAGACCTTCGAGGACGAAGTGTCTTACAACGCCCTGCACAAGGAGAACGGACCTAAGTTCAACCCGTTCTTCATCCCCAAGATGATCAGCGACATCGCTGCCGGCCAGATATCAATCCACTACGGATTCCACGGCCCCAACTATGCCACTACATCTGCCTGCGCATCTTCAACCAACGCCATCGCCGACGCCTTCAACCTTATCCGTCTGGGCAAGGCTGACGTCATCGTGAGCGGAGGTGCCGAAGCAGCTATCTGCGGATGCGGAGTTGGCGGTTTCAACGCCATGCACGCCCTTTCTACACGCAACGACGACCCGCAGAGGGCATCACGTCCGTTCAGCGCAAGCCGCGACGGATTCGTAATGGCCGAAGGCGCAGGATGCCTCATCCTTGAGGAACTTGAGCACGCAAAGGCTCGCGGAGCTAAGATTTATGCAGAAATGGTGGGCGAAGGCGAAAGCGCAGACGCATACCACATAACAGCATCTCACCCCGAAGGACTCGGAGCAAAGCTCGTTATGCAGGCAGCGCTCGACGACGCCGGCATGAAACCGGAGGACATAGACTATATCAACGTTCACGGAACATCTACACACGTGGGCGACATTTCAGAGGCTAAGGCCATTAAGGAGGTATTCGGCGATGCAGCTTACAAGCTCAACATCAGCTCTACCAAGTCAATGACCGGACACCTGCTCGGAGCAGCAGGAGCCGTTGAGGCAATGGTAAGCGTTCTGTCTGTTCAGAACGACATCATACCGCCTACAATCAACCACGAAGAAGACGACAAGGACGAAGAAATAGACTATAATCTCAATTTCACATTCAACAAGGCACAGAAGCGCACCGTGCGCGCCGCTATGAGCAACACTTTCGGCTTTGGCGGACACAATGCCTGTGTTATCTTCAAGAAATATGATGATTAACAACTTTATTGATAAAATGAAGCTCCCTTTCCGCAAGGAAAAGGAGCTTTATTCTTCTTTATTCAACGTCATCGGCTTTTATCCCCACGACATCAGTCTCTACAAGCAGGCACTGCTCCACAAGAGCATAGCCAAGCGCAACGAGAAGGGACGGCCCGTAAACAACGAGCGGCTTGAGTTCCTGGGCGACGCCATTCTCGACGCCATTGTGGGCGACATCGTGTTCAGACACTTCGAAGGCAAGCGCGAAGGATTCCTTACCAACACCCGAAGCAAGATTGTGCAGCGAGAAACTCTCAACAAACTGGCACAGGAGATTGGCATCAGCCAGCTCATAATGTCAAACGGACATTCCTCGTCACACAACAGCTACATGGACGGAAACGCCTTCGAGGCACTCGTGGGAGCCATCTATCTCGACCGCGGATACGAAGCATGCATGCGCTTCATGAAGAAACGCATACTCTCACAGCTTATCAATCTCGACAAGGTGGCCTACAAGGAGGTCAACTTCAAGAGCAAGCTCATTGAATGGTGCCAGAAGAACCGCGTAAAGCTCGACTTCAAGCTCATAGAGCAGAAACGCGACGAGAACAACAACCCGATATTCGTTTATCAGGCCATCGTTGAAGGACTCGAGGGCGGTTCGGGCAAGGGATACTCCAAGAAGGAGAGCCAGCAGCTGGCAAGCAAGCAGACCCTGCAGAGCCTGAGGCGCAAGCCGCAGTTCATCGACGCCGTGTTTGCTGCCAAGGCCGACCGCACAAAGATGGAGGAAGAACCCGTAGTGGTGGTTCCGGACATCGAGCAGAAGGAAGACTTCATCATCACCGCCGGCGACAGCAAGCAGCCCGAAAAGGCAAAAAGCAGCGAACCCGTGAGCGACGTAAAACCTGAACCTGAAGAGAAAAAGCAGGCCGGAAGCAGCGCTGACAGCGAGTTTGACCTGTCGGACATCACTGCCACTCCACGCCAGATGTCTAAAGAAGATATAATAGCGGCAGCCGAAGCAGCCGCGTTTTCAGAACAAAGATAAAAGCACCGGCACAGCTCCCGCGCAGGGACACGTGCCGATGCTTTTATCTTGTTTTATTGTTTACCACACCACATGCAGCCTCACCGAGGCATCATCCGTTGATGTTCAGGATGCCGCAAAGCTGCGAAAAATCATCAATCACAAACTCGGCGCCACACTCCTCGAGCTCTTCGCGGCTGCCGTTGCCGTAAGTAACGCCCACACCGCACACACCGGCGCCATGAGCCATGCCTATGTCGAAGGCCGTATCGCCCACCACGACACACTCGTCGGGCCTCAGTCCGTGGTATTCCATCGTGCGGACCACCATGTCTGGTGCAGGCTTGGCGTTGGGCACATCGCCCGCACCGAGCACGTAGGATATGTATCCGCCAAGCTCCATGTCGGCCACAAAGCCCAGCAGCGATGCCCTCGAGCGGCTGCTCGCCAGCGTTATCATCCTGCCGCTGCGGTGTATTGCGTCGAGCGTCTCGCGCACGTTGGGGAACAGGCTCACCACTCCCGGGCGGTTGTTCTCCTTGAATATCTCTCTGTACACCTCGGCACAGCGGTCGCCCATGGCGTCGTCCATGTCGATAATCCTCGTGAATGTCTCCTTCAGCGGCAGCCCAATCATCGACGCACACTCTTCTTCACTCCTCTCCGGCAGCCCCAGCCGCCTTATAGTCTGCTGCATTGTGCGCACTATAAGACCGCGCGAATTGCCCACGGTGCCGTCAAAATCAAGTATCACTGCCTTAATGTTATCACTCAAAAACTTTCTGTCGTTCATAAAAAACAAAATAAATATATCGTTATAAACATACTGATCTACACTCTCACACGTCCCGGCGGCTCTTCGCACCATGGCATTCTGCACTGCAAAAGACCGTCTTTTACACCGCAAAAGGGCACATATCGCAGCATGAAAGCATAGCTTTTACAATGCAAAAGCATACATATTGCAACGCAAAAGCATAGCTTTTACAACGTTAAAGCATACGTATCGCAACGCAAGAACATACCATTTACAACGTTAAAGCATACATATCGCTATGCGGAAGGATGCTTACAGGACTGTAAAACGGCTGACTCTGCCGTCCGGCAAGATGCATGCCACAGGCCTAACGGATGCGGCGCAGGTCGGCAGTGTCCACCGGCACAACCGCGGCAACAGTCTTAAGCCTTGCGTATGCCTCCGACATGAACATCAGTCCGCCGTAAGGATTGCCTGTGCCCCACGAGTTTTTGCATATAAAATAGCGGTCTCCCTTCCTGTCGCGGGCTATCCCTATCAGCTCCATGCAGTGGTCGTCGGTGGTGCGGAAGGTCTCGAACGACCGCTGACGCTCATCCTGCGACGCCATGCTACGGTTGTCACGGAGACGTGCCACGCCGCGTTCAAACGAGAATCCCGGTTCGGTTATGTCGCCCTCCCAGCACACGCTGTGGCCGCGGCGCAACGCACTCTCAATGCGGCTCATCATCGTGTCTATGGGCACATTGTAGAATTTGTCGCCGTAACGGTTGTCGGGCACGTCGAGCACCACGTCCTCATAAAACGGCATATGCGTAAAGCTGGTCAGCGCCTGATACTCATCGTCGCGGCACACGCTGCGCGCAAACTGCTGCGGAGTGTACTCAGCCCCGAGCATCCACACGTGCAGCGGCACGGGATTAATCACATCATCGAGCATGCTGTCCGTGCTCCTCATCAGCGCGTCGAGCCCCGTGCGCCTCCCTACGGCGTTGCGGCAGAGCGAGTCGAGCTTGCGGCAGAGCACGTTGAAGTTGCATTCAGAGCGGTAAGAGTCGTATGGCATCAGGCCCGAGTCAAGTATCATGTGTATCAGCCTGGGCGCCACGCCGCGCGTGGTGAAGCCCGACCGGCCTTGCGTAAGATAGCATCTCTCAGCCTGCCGGCGCATAAGGTTGCGCGCAACATAGGCAGCCGACAGATTGACCGAGTCGCCCTTCATCAGGCACTCGCTCTCTATGGTGGCCAGCATGGCATATACCCAGCAGAGCGAACTGTTCCCCTGGTCTTTCACGGGCGTGATCTTGTTCATCACCTCCACCCTGAACGCCTCCTTGTCCTCACTCTTCCTGCCGCACGAAAGCAGCATGAACAGTACTGCCGACAGCAATATAATCTTGTTCATAAGCGCAAAGTTACTTAAAAACAACTATGCACGCAACCCTGCAACCATATTTTTTAACCTGCATCAGCCACGACAATCCTATATCATCTACAGCCGCAAGCCATAAGACAGGCAACGGCATGCACATGATGACAACAGCAAAAACAGCGGAAAACAATCCCAAACAGCCATAATATCGGACCAAACAAGGCTACAATATACGATTATCCACCCTTTCAGTATTATTTTGAACCACCATGAAGGGCATTATATCTACCTTTGAGCACTAAAAAAATATAATCAAATCAAAAATCTATCATGAAGCTAAAAGCATTATTATTATTTCTGTTTGTGCCGCTGATATGCAGCGCCACAGACATCAATGTAGACCCTTCTACGTTCAAGGCAACGTATGAAGGAGCAAAAGACGGTGACGTTCTGCTCATGGAAGAGGGAACATACACCGGAGACATCAATCTTCCAGACGGCAAGACTGTCACCCTGAAGGCTGCAGAAGGAGCCGAAGTGGTGTTCGGAGTAAAGTTCCGCGGAAGCGATGCGTCTGTAACCGGAGGCGGAATTATTATGGAGGGGCTCGTTATCAAACCCAACGACAGCTACTTCATGGACCTCACCTATGGTGACATAAAGACCATCACACTGCGCAACTGCGACCTGTCGGCCATCAACAGATGCTTCCTGCGTACCAACAACGAGGGACATGTGATAGACAAGATTGAGATGGACAGATGTATAATACACGACTGCGGCGACGGAGGATACAACTTTATCTACCCGAAACACGGCGTAAGAGAGGTGAGCGTAACCAACTCTACACTATATAACTATAAAGGCGGAGAGAGCTTCTTCTCGCCCAACTCAATGAATGTAGACATCGACATGCTGTTCACATTCAGCAACAACACAGTCTACAAATGGTCGAAAGCATCAAAATATGCCATCTGCAACACTGGAAACAAAGTGGGACTGTTCTCTGAATACACATTCAGAAACAACATTATATACAAAGCCGGCGTTGACGGACAGACGCCAAACATACTAAACACCACGGGCGGATATCTGCTGGCAGAGAAAAACCTGATAGCCGACTACGGAACATACAATCAGGCAAGTGCGGCCGACACAGAGATTTCGGACTATACGCTGGCCGACTTCGGACTGACGAACATACCTTTCCCTGACCCTGAAAACGGCGATTTCAGCATAACCTCAGAGTCGCCCATGGCTACGGCAGCTACAGACGGAGGCCCGATAGGCGACCCGAGATGGCTGAAGAACCTCACAAATGCCGTACACATGAACGTTACCAACAGCCCGGAAAACGCCGGAACGGTAACTCCGGCAAAGGCTGACTATGAGGCCGGAAGCGAAGTTACGATAACGGCAACGCCCAACTACGGATTCAGATTCAAACAGTGGCAGGACAAAGACGGACAGATACTGTCGACAGAGAACCCATACACGTTCAACATTGAGAAGGACATGGACATCACAGCCGTGTATTCTTCGGTTGAGACATACACCCTCAATATAAACAAAAGCGGCGACGGAGCCAAATGGGGCAATGTGTCGCTCACGCCGGAACCCGTTGACGGTAAGTATGAAAGCGGAACAAGCGTTACGATGAAGGTGGTGCCAAACTCTGTAACGTCTTTCCTCTACTGGAACGACGGCAGCAGCGACGCGCAGAAGACTGTGGTGATGAACGGCGACAAGACATTTACGGCTACGTTCGACGTGGTTCCGTTCATCGTAGGATGGGACTTCAGCGTAAGCGAGCCGCGCGGAAACCGCCCCGGCGACTACAGCTTCACGACAGACAACACAGGCAACCTTCAGCTGTATGAAGGCGACGGAAAGACAACCAACTGGGGCGCAAGCACACGCACCTTCGGCGGCATTGAGCGCAACTGCATACGCCGCTACACCGAAAGGGCCGACATGGACAACCCACGCTACCTTGTGGCTAAGTTTGTTGTGGACGGATATAAAAACATCAAGGTGCACTCACTGGCGGCTCTCGACAACGCCTGCGTGCACAAGATACAGAAGATGCAATACTCTACCGACGGCGTAAACTACACCGACCTCAGCTCTATCGACATGGGAAGCGGCACCGAGAGCAGCCAGTGGATGGTGCTTGAGGGCACACTGCCCGAAGGTCTCAGCGGACAGGTGTATGTGCGCTGGATAGGCGACACCGAAAGCGGACTGGCCGGCGAGCCGTCGGACAGCGACACAGAGGGATTCTATCTTGCCGACATAGTTGTATATGCCGACAACGAACAGAAGGACGACCATGAGGCACCGAAGCTTGTTGCCACATCGCCCGAGGCCGGCTCTGACGTTGCCTCAGCATCAGGCAACGTGGTGCTCCACTTCAACGAGAAGGTGAAAGCAGGCTCAGGCGACGTAACGATAAACGGAAAGGCCATGACACCTGTATTCGGAAGCAAGACAGCCACTTATGCCTATGCCGACATGGGATACGGCACTGAGTGTGAGGTGGTTGTACCCAAGGGCGCACTGACCGACCTCAACGGCAACGCCTTTGAAGGCACGACATTCAAGTTTACCACAATGCAGCGCCCGCAACCCGAGAAGAAAGTGTTCGACGCCGTGGTAGCTGCCGACGGCTCGGGCGACTTCACTTCAGTTCAGGAGGCCATCGACGCCGCTCCTGACAACAGCAGCGTGCCTTACCTCATATTTGTTGAGAACGGAGAGTATGACGAACTCGTGCTGATACCTGAGAGCAAGCCTTTCATACACCTTATAGGACAGGACAAGGAGAAGACCGTGATAAAGCATACCATCAACAACGGAGGAAGCTCTGACGTAGGATACGAATGGTCTACGAACAATCCGCAGTCAGACAACTACGGCTACAGCAGCGTGGTTGAGGTGAATGCAAGCGACTTCTACACTGAGAACATAACCTTCTATAACAGCTGGGGCGTTGACAACCAGTCGGGACCGATGGGTCTGGCCATGTATTCGCGCAACGACCGCATGACGTTCTACAACTGCAAGTTCCGCTCTTATCAGGACACATGGCAGACTTCTTCAAGAAACATGGCCGACCGCCACTACGTGAAAGACTGCTGGATTGAGGGTGCGGTAGACTACTTCTACGGCGGAGGCGACGTCCTGCTCGAAGGCTGCACGCTATACAACGTCAGAAGCGGTTCTGTGATCGTGGCGCCATGCCATAAGGAAGGAACAAAGTTCGGATACGTGTTCAGCAACTGCACCATAGACGGCAACGAGCTTGCCAACGACAACAAGACGGCGCTGGGACGCCCGTGGCACAACGCTCCAAAGACCGTATGGCTCAACACTACGATGAAGATAGGCATAAAGCCTGAGGGCTGGAACAACATGGGAGCCATTCCGGCTCTGTTTGCCGAATACAACAGCATGGATGCCGACGGCAATCCTGTTGACCTGAGCAACAGACGCACCGAATATGAATATACTGACGGCGACACCGGACAGAAGGTTACGGGCACATGCAAGGCTACACTTACCGACGAGGAGGCTGCCGCATACACATACGAGGCCATAACAAGAGGCACTGACGGATGGAACCCGCGCAAGCTGATGGAGGCCGTGAGCGCTCCTGCCAACATGAGATACGACGCGGCAAGCAGCACGCTGAGCTGGGACGAGTCGGCATATGCTATATGCTACGTGGTAACTGACGCCGACGACAAGGTGGTAAGCATATCTACAGACACAAGCTTCAAGCCTGCCGAAGGCACCTGCGGCAAATTCACCGTAAAGGCTGTCAACGAATACGGAAGCCTGAGCGAAGGCACTACATACGAGACCACTACAGGCATCAACGGAACCGGAAGCGAGACAACCGTTAAGGAAGACATATACAACACGTCGGGAATGAAGCTCGGATCGGCCGTAAAGGGCATCAACATCATACGCCGACAGATGGGCGACGGCACCGTGAAGGTGATAAAGATAATGAAATAACGCACTGAGCGCCGTAATAAATGCGCCTATACTAAAACGGCCGGGGCATATCATCAATGAGATATGCTCCGGCGGTTTTTATTATCTTGACTCATGCATAACAAGGCTCTGACGTATCATAGCCTGCTATTCCGGCAAGAACGGCACGCCTGCACGACGCATGATGCAGGGCCGCTCGGACGCAGCGGCTAACCAGCTGATTATCAGCATAATAAGGACGGCTTTACAAAAGGTGGCCTTTTAGCCGCCAAAAGGATACCTTTTACGATGCAAAAGGGCACATATTGCACGCTGAAAGGCCACCTTTTATCTCATCGGGAGAATTATGCTTTCAGCCGCAAGCATCAATCTGCCTGTAAGATTAAGACAGATGCGGCACTATGCCCTATCGGATTTTATAAGACCGGGGCACGCAACACGCCTTTCAGCCAGACGCTACGGCTCTGCCGTCTCGCCCCTCTTCATATATTCGGTAGGGCTGCAGCCCATTGTCTTCTTGAAGCAGCGGCTGAAGTATTTAGGGTCGGAGAATCCGCACTTGTAGGCCACCTCCGATATGCTCACGCCCGGATCTTTCATTAAAGCAAGAGCCTTCTTAATGCGTATCTCCTGTATAAAGTTGTTGGGCGACGAACCAAAAACCTTCTTCACCCTTACATAGAGCACAGTGCGGCTCATGCCCATGGCCTTGCAGAAGTCGTCTATCGACAGGTCAGAGTTGGCTATATTGTCATTGATAAATCCCATGGCCTTGTTTCTGAACAGGCTGTCTGTGGTTTCGGCGGCTGCTTCCTCACCTTCAGCCACGTCCATGTCGCGCCTTTCTGTCAGAAGCTCATGCACCTTGTTCTTAAGATATTCAATCTTCTCATTAGTAACCGTGGTTATCTCGTTCACCTCCTTGCGCAGCCGGCTGATATATCTTGCCACCTTATATATAACTATCAGGGCTGCAAGCAGCGCCCCGCCAAACAGCATCCATGCCAGGGGCGTCTCCGTAAGTTCCGGGGTACGGTGTATCGTCACGGTACGTTCATTGTCAGTCCAGATGCCGTCGCCGTTGGTTGAGCGCACCCTGAAGGTGTGCGTTCCCGGCGGAATGCCCGCATAGCTTACCGAATGCGACTTGGTGTATATCCACTCGCCGTCCACTCCGTCCATGCGGTAGGCATACCATATATCCTCATTCTTATTATAGTCGAGCGCCGAAAACTCTATCGTAAAGTTCTTCTTGTCGGCCGGAAGCTCAACATAGTCGTCGCATCCGAACACAATACGCGGCACAAAATTGCTCTTGCCGACGTCAGACGGGCTGAAACCGAACACGCCCTGAGTGGTTCCGAAGAACATGTAGCCGTTGTCAAGACACAGCGGCATGGTCTCCATGAAGGCAAAACCCTCCCTGAAGAAGCCTCTCATATAGTTAATCATAACATCGCGGTTAGTGTCAAACAGCGTCAGACCGGCCTCTGACACTATCCACAGCCTGTCGCCACGCCATGCTGCCAACGACACATTGACATCCGAGGCAAGACCCTGAGCCGTGGTATAAGCCTTGAAGCGTATGTTGTTGCTCAGCAGGTTGCGCGACAGAATCTTGTTGGTTCCGCCGCCATAAGTGGCCACATAAATCCTGCCTCTGCTGTCGCGTGCCAGCGCCATCACCTCATTGTTGCTCAGGCTCGACGGGTCATGAGGGTTTCTCACGTTTCGCCAGAACTTCAGCCGGCGCAGCGGCTTGCCGTCAATCATGCACGTATACAGCCCGCTGCCGGTTCCGGCAAGCATCACTCCGCTACGTGTCATCATCAGACACCTCACCTTGAGCGCCCCGCGCGGATAGCCTGAAAGTACATTGTCCTTATTGATAAAGCGCGGCATGTCGGCCTCCGGCCTCTCCACCACATTCAGTCCGCCGCCATAAGTGCCTATCCACAGGCGTCCGTATCTGTCCTCAGCCATGGCATACACAGAATTGCAGTTAATGCCAAAAGGCTTTCTGCCGCCGCTGACATAGCGGTCGAGCACCCATCCCTGCCCTTTTCTGCGCAGCCTGAACAGCCCGCCGGGCTTGGTGCCGAGCCATATCTGCCCGTGGCGGTCTTCATAAATACAATACACGTTATGGCCGAATACAGCCGCAGCAGGCGTAATCCTGCCGTCGGCAGACAGATATCTGACATTGCCCAGGTTGCGGTCGACAATCCTCACAAAGCCGTTCTTGTCGGCAATCCACACCCGTCCGGCCCTGTCCTGATGCAAGGCCCTGACCACTTCTTCGCCAAAATTGCTGAACTTCGTGTTCTTCAGAGGCTCCTTCACAAACGTAACCCTGTCTATGCCGCGGTTGGTGCGCACCCAATAGCCTCCCTGCCTGTCCTCGCACATCACCCTTGTCTCCAGGCCTTCATACTCTTTCAGAGAAGATATGCGCCTCATCACATTCTCGTCGGCCACATAATATGAGCCTCCGGGCAGATTCTTGCCCCTGTAAACCTCAAACTTGCCCGTCTTGCGGTTGAATACATAATACTTGCATCCCGCCAGGTTGAGGGTCCGGTGTCCCGACATGCAGAGTATATTATTGTCTGGCAACTCCCAAATCTGGTCAATACGGTTCGACTCAAGAGGACAGCCGTCGCCTGGCTGAGCCTTGTAATTGACAAAGCTGTAGCCGTCGTAACGGCTCAGTCCGTCGCGCGAGCTCAGCCATATATACCCCTCCCGGTCCTGAATAATACACGTAACAATGTTGTGGTCGAGCCCGTCGTCATTGTCAAAATGTACAATACGCACGTCGGAAGCCGCACACAATAACGTCATAAACAAAAAACAAAAGATTGCCAGACTTGCTTTTCTCATAATATCATTATTCTACTGCAAAAGTAAGAAAAAAACATAAAATCCCCGTTTACGTCGTGACAAAAAGACTATTTTGAACCTTTTTAAAATATTTGTCCACCATAAGCATTGCCACAAACAATACCTTTGCATCGAACAAACAATCTATTTTAAAATCTATCAATAATGAAAAAACTATTAACAATCATCACAACGCTGGCAATGGCGCTCGGCTCTTATGCCGGAGAACCGCTGGAGCTATGGTACGACAAGCCCGCCGGCAACTGGAACGAAGCCCTGCCGCTCGGCAACGGACGCATAGCGGCAATGGTATACGGCAATCCCGTATGCGAGGAATATCAGCTCAACGAGGAGACTATATCAAAAGGCTCGCCCTACAAAAACTACAACGCTGAGACACCTAAGTATCTTGATAACCTGCGACAGCTGGTATTCAGCGGCAAGAGCGACGAGGCACAGGCGCTGGCCGAGACACAAATTCTGGCCGACAGAGACTACGGATTCGGTGCATCATACCAGCCGGCAGGAAGTCTGCGCATCGAATACGACGGCCATAAAGACTACTCTTCGCTGCGCAGACAGCTCAGCATAGACAACGCTGTGTCGACAGTAACCTACAGAGTGGGCGACGTAACTTACACGGAAGAGGCCTTCACGTCGTTCACCGACCAGATGCTCATCATCAGAGTCACGGCATCAAAGAAGGGCGCAATAAACCTGAAAGCAAGCCTGTTTTATCCTGACGGCGTGAAAGTTGACCGCTCTGTAAGCGGAAACACACTCGCACTGAGCGGAACCACGGCAAAAGCCGCAAACAACGTGCCCGGAAAACTGAACTTCATAATCAACGCAAAAATTGACAACGAAGGCGGTGCAATGACACAGAACGACACCGCGCTGATTGTGAAAGACGCCGACGCCGTGACCTTCCACATAGCCATGGCAACCAACTTTGTGAACTATAAGGATATCTCGGCCGACCCTCAGAAGCGTATTGACGAATATATGAAGAATGCCGGACGCGACTATGAGACGGCAAAAGCCGAGCATATAGAATACTATAAGGAACAGTTTGACAGAGTAAGCCTTGACCTCGGAGAGAACAGCAACCCGTCGAAGACTACAGACAAACGCATTGAAGACTTTGCTGAAGGCAACGACACACAGCTCGTAGAACTGTATTTCCAGTTCGGAAGATACCTGCTTATATGTTCATCACAGCCTGGATGCCAGCCCGCCAACCTGCAAGGCAAATGGAACGGCAGCACAAACCCTGCATGGAAATGCCGTTATACGGTGAACATTAACACAGAGATGAACTACTGGCCGGCCGAATCGACAAACCTGCCGGAACTTCACGAGCCGCTGATAAAGATGATAAAGGAACTCAGCGAGATAGGAGCCGAAACGGCAAAGAACATGTACGGATGCAACGGATGGATGCTTCATCACAACACAGACCTGTGGAGAATGACAGGAGCCGTGGACAAAGCCTACAGCGGAGTGTGGCCAACGGCCAACGCATGGTTCTGCCAGCACTTATGGAACAGATATCTTTACAGCGGAGACACCGACTATCTGAAAGAGGTTTATCCGCTAATGAAAGGAGCGTCAGAGTTCTTCCTCGACTTCATGGTAGAGGATCCCCGCGACAAATTCATGGTTGTCTGCCCGTCGGTTTCACCCGAAAACTCACCAAAAGCATATAAAGGACAAAACATCTTTGCAGGCATAACCATGGACAACGAGCTCGTAAGCGACCTGCTGACCAACACCGCAAGGGCTGCCGAGACGCTTGCCACTGACGAAGACTTCGCAAAATCGCTGCTGAGCCTGCGCGACAAGATGCTGCCACTGCGCATAGGACAATACGGACAGCTGCAGGAATGGCGCGACGACTGGGACAACCCTGACGACCATCACCGCCACGTGTCACACCTGTGGGCACTGTATCCCGGCACGGCAATATCTCCCTACCGCACACCGGCTGCGTTCAGAGCATCAAAGGTGTCGCTGATGTACCGCGGAGACGAGTCGACAGGATGGAGCATGGGATGGAAAGTTTGTCTTTGGGCAAGATGTCTTGACGGCAAGCATGCTTACAAGCTGATTAAAGACCAGCTGTCGCTTGTGCCGGCAGACAGGACCGAAGGACAGGACGGAGGCACTTATCCAAACATGTTCGATGCACATCCGCCATTCCAGATTGACGGCAACTTCGGCTGTACGGCGGGCATTGCAGAGATGCTTATGCAAAGCCACGACGGCTTTATAAACCTCATGCCGGCTGTTCCTGACGAATGGGCCGACGGCGAAATTAAGGGTCTGAGAGCCATAGGCGGCTTCGTGCTTGAGGACATGGTGTGGAAAGACGGCAAGCTGATGAGTGCCCGTCTGCGCTCAACGCTCGGCGGAAACCTCAGACTAAGGGTGCCCGTAAAGATCAAGTCGGACACACATGAGGTGAAAGAGGCTGAAGGCGAAAACCCCAATCCGCTGTTCTACACCTACTCTATGCCTGTAAAGAAGATATCAGGAGACGAATATGTTGACGTTGACAACTCGAGCGTGAACAACAGGCTGCCCGAGACTTGGCTCTATGACATAGAGACCAAGGCCGGAGACGTGGTCTACATAACAAACGAAAACTCGGCTTCGGGCATTGACCAGACGTTGACCGACAACGGCAGCAACGGCAGCATATACGACATTTCGGGCAGAAAGGTTGACAGTCCGGAGCGTGGAATATTCATAAAAAACGGCAAGGCTTTTATTAAAAAGATAGCGGAGCTATAAATCACAGCAAGACATCCGCACTTGCTTCATCATTAATTCTGTTAAATTAAGCAAGAGAGGCTGTCAGGGATTACACCCGCGACAGCCTCTTCTGTTTATTTGTTACGCCAGCACGGCAGCCATGTGCCGCAGCCTGACAACAAGACGTATGCCTACATGATATCGTCCTTGAACGTTATCTGCGGGCTGTTCATCATGTAGCAGTCGTCGCTGCTGCCCTCAATACGCCTAATCTGAGTGACCGACCACGACTTTCTGCCCTTGTTCCATACCAGCAGTGCAGAGTATTTGTTTTCGGTTCTGCCGCACTGATACTTTATCCTTACGCTGCCGTTTTCCTGTATCTGTGCGTCATAGATGAAGTCGTTGTCGATGTAGCTGCCCATGTTGTACGACAAGGTTATGCAGCCGTAGCCCAGCTTCACGTTGCCGTAGCCGTCGTCGTATGACTGCTTGAAGTAGAAGTTCAGGGGCACGGGCCTCACCTCGTTGCCCGTAGAGAACATGCCGTAATAGCGTGTGTCTATGGGATTCAGCTTATAGATGGCGGTGTTGGTCATAAGTTTGTATGACTGCGAACGCACCTCAACGCTTCCGCAGAGATGGTAAGTGGAGGCACGGCCTGTTGGGCCGAGATGTATTTCAGAGTAGTGAATCTGCCTGACATCGGTGTCAAGCGGTATGCTGTAAAGGCCCACACAGGTGTCAGAGTGCTTCACCACGGCTACTATTCCCTCGTTGATGTATCCCGGTCCTTCCATGGTTATAAATCCGTGATATGTGGCATTATAATATTTGTATGCCTTCTTCATCGAGTTGAGCTTTATCATCAGTCCGTCGTTGCCTATCCATCTGCCTGTCAGCGTGCCGCTGCTTGCCTTCGGCAGCATTATGTTTCCGTCGGCGTCGGTAGCGGGCTTGTAGGCCGGTGTGCCGTTGGTGGGCAGTGTGGTCTGACCTTTGTCCACGGCTGATGCCGATGTCTCTCCGCCCTTCGGGCCGTTGCCGGTCTGTCCTGTCGCGGGCTTGCCTGTGGCAGGCGTGCCGCCTCCTTGCTGCGGTTTGTCGTTTCCGGCTGCCAGATATTTCTTGGCTGCGGTCTGCTCAGGCTGCCTTACGAACACCAGCTTGTCGGGACCTATGCTCTTGTCGAAGGTGCCAAGGCCTGTGAACCATAGCGTGCCGTCGGCTGCAATGGTCATAGTGCAGGTGCCGGTCTTGCCCATGTCGCTGGCCCACTTAAGCCTGTAGCCGCCCTGCACGGGCTCGGGGTCGGTCAGCATCAGGGTTTCGGTGTTGCTGATAAGTATCTTGCTGCGATACTTGATGAAGCCCGTGGCTTTCTTTCCGGCAAAATAGCGTGAGGGCTTCTTCATGAAGTCAGAAGGCAAGAGACTGAAGTTGTGCTTGGCGCCCTTGACGAATGTCTGCGAAAAATCGGGCACGACGGGCTCCTTTATGTTTATCTCCATGTAGCCTTGGCGGGTTAGTCCGTCCACCTTGTCGGCTGCTTCATACACTCCGCAGGGCTCCTGTACCTGCGCTCCTGCCGCAAGCACACATGCCACCTGCAGCATAACGTTGATCAACGTTGTCCTGATTGTCATTCTCATTTCTTCAATTAGTATTTATATCTGAATATTAGCGATTGCTCCGTATGCATCGTTTTCAGCCGAAATATGCCTTCAGCTGCGCTGCCAGCGACGACAGCTCTTCGGGGTTGCCGTTGCCGTAGCGCTGCCACACGCGGCGGCACTCGTCGGTGAGCGGCGACGGCTGGGCCTTGCTGCGGTTGAGATAAGGATCGAAGGTCTGGAACGTCTCCATCACCTCCACCACCACGTCGGCCTTTATGCCCATGAGCTTCGACAGCTCGGCTATCTCGGGCGTGTTGCGCACCATCGTGGCAGGCGTCAGGCGGAAGTACTGGTCGAGTATTATTATAAGCATCATCGGCATGAGCTGGCCGCATGAGGGCATGGGCCTGAAGTCGCGCTCGAACGACTCGTGCATGGCCACTCCGTCGTAGAACAGGGCTGCGTTGCTGAATCCTGCCATGCTCCTCAGCACTTTCACGTCGCTCGACAGGCGCCTGGGGTTATCGCCGTATGTGGCCCATAGTCGCCCGAGCCGGGGCGTGGCGGCACGGCGCAGACTGAACATCTGCTCGTAAAGATAGTGTGGAGGTATGTGCAGCTCGAGGCTCAGCTCTACCATTCCGCGCGAGTAGAGGGGCTTTATGCCTGCCGGCTTGCGCTGATAGAGCTGCATGAGCAGCAGCCAGTATTCATCAGACCATAGTGGATGACTCATAAGTTATGCTTGTTATGTGTGTAAGGTATGTTTCTGCAAATATATGATTTTTTTCTGAAAACCGGCAATGTCGGGCCGTTTATTTTGCGCCGCGGCAGGGCAAGGGCTGCGCCGTGGCGTGGGCATGGCATGGTTTTTGAGGCAGTTTCTGATGCCGTGCCGCCGCTGCTTACGGTGCCTGTGCAGCCAAGGCGGAAGGCGACTTGTAACATACTGGCTGACAGGGCGTTATATCCAGCCATGCAAAAGGTGGCTTTTCGGGCTGCAAAAGGGCATGTTTCAGGCGGCGAAAGGTGGCCTTTTGCAAGGCGAAAGGGCATCTTTCATAAAACGGCCGGCGGCAGCACGCACGCCACACGGCCTGCAAGGCCCCGGCGTAAAGATGTGCGCGCGTGTTAAGAATATTAAAAATCTTATCGTATTACAAAAGTTTAGACTAACTTTGCAGTTTAAAAATACCTCTTAGAAGATGAGCATTACTAGCATAATTGGCAAGTTGTTTCTGCCGCGGCAGAAGGAGCTTGAGCGGCACATCAACGAGGCCGGGGCACTTCAGAACGAGGTGCTGGCATATCTGACGGGCCGTGCCAAGGACACCGAATACGGCAGAAAGCACATATTCGGCAATATGAAGTCATACGAGGACTTTGCGGCTAACGTGCCGCTGAACACTTATGAGGAACTGAAGAATGACATCGACCGCATGCGCCACGGCGAGAGCGACGTGCTCTGGCCCGGAACGGTAAAGTGGTATGCCAAGTCGTCGGGAACGACCAACGACAAGAGCAAGTTCATACCCGTAAGTCACGACGGTCTGCAGAACCTTCACTATCAGGGCGGCAAGGACGCCGTGGCCCTTTATCTGCGCAACAACCCCAAGAGCCGGCTGTTCGACGGCAAGAGCCTCATACTGGGCGGAAGCCACTCGCCCAACTATAATCTGCGCAACAGCCTTGTGGGCGACCTCAGCGCCATACTGATAGAGAACATCAGTCCGCTGGCAAACCTGGTCAGAGTGCCGTGCAAGCAGACGGCGCTGCTGTCTGACTTTGAGGTGAAGCGCGACCGCATAGCCCGCGAGACGATGAACAAGAACGTGACCAACCTGAGCGGCGTGCCCTCGTGGATGCTCTCCGTGCTGACACGCGTGATGGAGCTTACGGGCAAGACTCACCTCGAGGAGGTGTGGCCCAACCTTGAAGTGTTCTTCCACGGAGGCGTGGCCTTCACGCCCTACCGCAAGCAGTATGAGCAGCTCATCACCTCGCCCGGCATGCACTACATGGAGACCTACAACGCCAGCGAGGGCTTCTTCGGCCTGCAGAGCGACCCCTCTGACCCGTCGATGCTGCTGATGCTCGACTACGGAGTGTTCTACGAGTTCATCCCGATGGACGAGTTCGGAGCCGAAAATCCCACCGTAGTGCCCATAACAGGCGTAAAGACAGGCGTAAACTATGCCATGGTCATATCAACGTCGTGCGGACTGTGGCGCTACATCATAGGCGACACCGTCAAGTTTACGTCAACCAATCCCTACAAGTTCATAATCACCGGACGCACCAAGAGCTTCATCAACGCCTTCGGCGAGGAGCTAATCGTCGACAACGCCGAGCAGGGCCTTGCCCACGCCTGCCGCGAGACGGGTGCCGAGGTGCTCGAATACACAGCCGCCCCGGTGTTCATGGACGGCAACGCCAAGTGCCGCCACCAGTGGCTCATCGAGTTCTCAAGAGAGCCCGACGACCTCGGCCGCTTTGCATCACTGCTCGACAAGAAGCTGCAGGAGATAAACAGCGACTACGAGGCAAAGCGCTACAAGGACATAACCCTTCAGCACCTCGACATCGTGAAGGCGCGCACGGGCCTGTTCAACGACTGGCTCAAGTCGAAGGGCAAGCTGGGCGGACAGCACAAGGTGCCGCGACTTAGCAACAGCCGCGACATCATAGAACAAATGCTGAGATTTAACACCGAAGACGATGAACACTGACACACAGCGCAACAGCAGACGGCGCAGCACCACAAACGGCAGCGCACACGCCGCCGAAGCACGCCACAGAGCAGCACGCCTGAAGAAAGGCGCACTGGCCCTGCTGACGTTCATGGCCGCCGTGATAATCACGTCGTGCGCCAGGATGGGACAGCCCGACGGCGGATGGTATGACGAGACGCCGCCGAGAATAACCGGCAGCTCACCCGCCGACAAGAGCATAAACGTCAAGACGCGCAAGATAGGCATCAACTTCGACGAATATATCCAGGTGGACAACCCCACCGAGAAGGTCGTCATATCGCCTCCGCAGATCGAGACGCCCGAAATCAAGGCCGCCGGAAAGCGCATCGTGGTGGAGATTAAAGACTCGCTCAAGCCCAACACCACCTACACCGTCGACTTCTCCGACGCCATCAGCGACAACAACGAGAGCAATCCGCTGGGCAACTACACCTACACTTTCTCGACAGGCGACCACATCGACACGCTCGAAGTGGCAGGATACGTGCTCAACGCGCAGAACCTCGAGCCCATAAAAGGCATCCTCGTAGGCCTCTACAGCGACCTGAGCGACAGCATATTCACACGCCAGCCCATGCTCAGAGTGTCGAGAACCGACAGCCGCGGCAAGTTTATCATCAAAGGCATTGCCACCGGAAAATACCGCATATACGCGCTCTCTGACGCCGACAACAACTATATCTTCAATCAGAAGAGCGAACAGCTGGCCTTCAATCACGACATAATAGAGCCAACCTTCAAGCCCGACATAAGGCAGGACACCATCTGGCGCGACTCGCTCCGCATCGACTCCATACGCCGGGTGCCCTACACACACTTCCTGCCCGACGACATCGTGCTGCGAGCCTTCACCGAAGAGCAGACCGACCGATACCTGCTGAAGAGCGAAAGAGCCTATGCCAACCGCTTCACGCTCTACTTCAGCTACGGCAACAGGCAGCTGCCGGAGATCAAGGGACTCAACTTCAACGAGCAGGACGCCTTCATCATTGAGACGACAGAGAAGCAGGACACCATCACCTACTGGCTGAAGGACACCACGCTCGTCAACCAGGACACGCTCAGAATGGAGCTGAAATATCTCGCCACCGACACGCTTGGAGTGCTGCAGATGCAGACCGACACGCTCGACGTGCTGTCGAAGGAGCCTTACGAGAAGCGCATGAAGCAGAAGAAAGAGCAGTTTGAAGAGTGGCAGAAGGCACAGGAGAAAGCCAAGAAGCGCGGCAAGGAATACCAGACGGAGATGCCCGCCGAGGCGCTCGAGCCCAAATACAACGTGCAGTCGGAGCCTGCGCCCGACCAGAACATAACCATCGAGATGCCCACACCGCTGCAGAAGGTGGACACGGCCTGCATACATCTCTACTCGAAGCATGACACGCTGTGGTATAAATCGCCGTTCGTGCTGCGGCAGAAGGCAGGCACCAACCGCATCTACGAGCTGCTCGGAGAGTGGCGGCCGGGCACGGAATACAGTCTGGAAACCGACACCATGGCCTTCACCGACATCTACGGCAAGACCACCGCGCCGTTCAAGACAGGCTTCAAGATACAGACCGAAGACGCTTTTGCCACGCTTATGTTCAACATAACGGGCATGGCCGACACCACGGTGGTGGTACAGATGCTCAACAACTCTGACGAAGTGGTGAAAGAGACGACCACAACCGACGGCAACGCGTCGTTCTTCTACGTAAAGCCGGGCACATATTACGCCAGGATGTTTATCGACTCGAACAAGAACGGCAAGTGGGACACGGGCGAATATGCCGCCGACCGCCAGGCCGAAACCACCTACTACTATCCCGAAAAGATAGAATGTAAGGCTAAATGGGACCTCAACCTGACGTGGAATCCAACGGCACGGAGCCTCGAAAAGCAAAAGCCCATGGAGATAACAAAGCAGAAGCCCGAACAGGAAAAGACCATAAAGAAGCGTAACCTCGACCGGGCCAAGAGCATGGGCATACCATATCCGGGCAACTGACGGCACGCACGACAGGCACGCTGACAGCAAGCCGCCGGCCGGCACGGAAAGAACAGGACACAAACAAAAATGCACATATCATGAAACATCTAAGAACACTCACACTGGCAATAATGCTGATTGCAACTGCCGTGGCAGCCATGGCGCAGTGTAGCTTCAGAAACACAGCCTTCAAGTCGGGCGAGTTCTTGTCATACAACCTGTACTACAACTGGAAGTTTGTATGGGTAAGAGTAGGCACCGCCTCGATGTCGATAGTGCAAAGCAAGTATAACGGGCAGCAGGCCTACCGCGCCAGCCTCACCACAAGGGGCAACAGCAAGATGGACAAGATGTTCGTGATGCGCGACACGCTGCTCTGCTATTCAACAACCAACCTCGCACCGCTCTACTACCGCAAGGGAGCGCTCGAGGGAAAGCGCTACACCGTAGACCAGGTGTGGTACAGCTATCCGGGCGGAAAGTGCAAGATAACACAGAGCCGGCTGCACAAGGACGGCAAGGTGGAGAAGCGCACGGTGACTCCCGGCGAGTGTGTCTACGACATGATGAACATATTTCTCAGGGCGCGCAGCTTCGACCCGGCCAACTGGAAGAAGGGTTACGTGGTTGACTTCCCCATCGCCGACGGCAACGGACTTAACCCAGCGAAGCTGAAATTCATGGGACGCAAGACCGTGAAGGCCGACAACGGCGTGAAATACCGCTGCCTCGAACTGTCGTACACCGAGAAGGACAAGGGCGAATGGCGCGAGATAGCGCGCTTCTTCGTAACCGACGACGCCAACCACATACCCGTAAGGCTCGACATGTTCCTGAAGTTCGGTTCGGCAAAGGCTTTCCTCACCAACATGAGAGGCACGCGCAACAAGATAACTTCAGTAACGAAATAAGCGCCAAAGGCTGCCGGCTGCTGCACGCATTGGTGCATACGGCCGGAAAAGGCGACATAACATAGAAGTAAAGACAATGCTTAAAGAGATAACGATGAGGGCAGCCGCAGCTGCGCTATGCCTTATGTGCTGCGCCGGAACGCAGGCTTCCGGCCGCGAAAGTGGCTGTGAAAGCACGGCGGAAGGCGCTGCCGTGACGGCAGAAATGCCGCAATACGAAGGACAGAAGAAGCTTGCTGCCATAAAGAAACTTGCTGAAGGCAAGGATGCCGAGATAGGCGTGGCATGGATGGAAGGCAACGCCATGCACAGCATGAACAACGAAAGACTGTATCCGCTGATGAGCGTGTTCAAGCTCCACGTGGCCGTTGCCCTGCTGAAAGACATGGAGCGCAGGGGCGCAGCGGTGGACACGACGCTCAACATAACGCCTGAGCAGATGCGCAAGGACACATACAGTCCGCTGATGAAGCTGCATCCCGACGGCAGGTTCAGCATAACGCTGCCGCAGCTGATACGCTACGCCATAGCCGAGAGCGACAACAACGCCGCCGACATACTGATAGCCATGGCCGGAGGCATAGACAGCGTTGACCGCGAGATACACGCCATGGGCATAAAAGACTGCCATCTGTCGGAGACGGAGGCCACGATGTATGAAGCACCGATAAACAGCTATGCCAACTGGAGCAAGCCCGAGTCGGTGGTGTGGCTGCTCCGTAAGCTATACGACGGCCGTCTGCTCAGCGGCGAATACGACCGCTGCATAAAGCAGGCGCTGGCCGCAACCACCACGGGAGCCGACAAGATAAAGGCCGGACTGAGCCAAGGAATGACGCTGGCACACAAGACCGGCACTGGATTCCGCATGGCTGACGGCACCAAGATGGCCGACAACGACGCCGGAGTGGTGACCACGCCCGACGGCAGACAGGTGGCCATAGCCATACTGATAAAAGACTCGAAAATGAGCGACGCTGACAACGCGCGCCTCATGGCCGAGATAACAAAGATAATACTGGGCGATGAAAGAGAGTGAGCGGACGCCCGGCGACGACAGCCGCAAGCCCTGCGCGGCGGCATCAGCCGGCAAAGTATAAGTCTCATCCGTCCCATTGCTCCCATCCCCCTAAAACACCAATAACAACGAAGATGAAGAAACTATTTATAGAAACCTACGGCTGCCAGATGAACGTGGCCGACAGCGAGGTTGTGGCCTCAGTGATGAAGATGGCCGGATATGAACTGTGCGAAAGCGTTGACGAAGCCGACGCCGTGTTTCTGAACACGTGCAGCGTGCGCGACAATGCCGAACAGAAAGTGCTCAACCGCCTCGACACCCTGCACGCCATGACGCGCAAGGGCAGAAGAATGATTATCGGAGTGCTGGGATGCATGGCCGAGAGAGTGAAGGAAGACCTGCTCGAGAACCATCATGCCGACCTCGTGGCCGGTCCTGACGCCTATCTCACCCTGCCCGACCTAATAGCTCAGGCCGAGACGGGACACAAGGCGATGAACATCGAGCTGTCTACCACAGAGACCTACCGCGACATAATGCCGCAGAGAATATGCGGACCGCACGTGGGCGGATTTGTGAGCATCATGCGCGGATGCAACAATTTCTGCCACTACTGCATCGTGCCTTACACACGCGGACGCGAACGCAGCCGCGACGTGGAGAGCATTCTGCGCGAGGTGCGCGACCTGCACGAACACGGATACAAGGAAGTTACGCTGCTCGGACAGAACGTTAACTCCTATCTGGGAGAATTAAAAAGTAAAAATGAAAAAGTAAACAGCGAGGGTAACGACGGCAAAGCCGATGACAAGAGCGAGAAAGTGGCGTTCCCGGCACTGCTGCGCATGGTGGCAGAGGCCGTGCCCGACATGCGCATACGCTTCACCACGAGCCACCCGAAGGACATGAGCGACGACACGCTGCGCGTGATAGCCGAGATGCCCAACATCTGCCATCACATACATCTGCCCGTGCAGAGCGGATCAGACCGCATACTGAAGCTGATGAACCGCAAATATACAAGAGAGTGGTATATGGACCGCGTGAGGGCCATACGCCGCATAATACCCGACTGCGCCATATCTACCGACATATTCGTGGGCTACCACAGCGAGACTGAGGAAGACCATCAGATGTCGCTCTCGCTGATGCGCGAGGTGGGCTACGACTCTGCCTTCATGTTCAAATACAGCGAGCGCCCCGGCACATACGCATCGAAGCACCTGCCCGACGACGTATCTGAGGAAATTAAGCTGCACCGCCTGGCAGAGATGATAGAGCTGCAGACCAAGCTGTCGGCAGAGTCGAACGCCAAGGACGTAGGCAAGGAGTTCGACGTACTGATAGAGGGCTTCAGCAAGCGCAGCCGCGAACAGCTCTTCGGACGCACCGGACAGAACAAGGTGGTTGTGTTCGACAAGGGCAACTGCCACATCGGCCAGACCGTAAGGGTAAGGATAACCGACAGCTCGAGCGCAACGCTCAAAGGCGTACTCGCGGACGGCGGCGAGGCATAAAACCGACTAAATGGAAGCACGATAATATTAACTTTGAAGAGAAAGGCGGCACTCTTATCATCAAGAGGCCGCCTTTCATGTTCTGAAAGGGCACCTTTCGCCGTCCGAAAGACCGTCTTTTGCAGCCTAAAAGGCCACCTTTTAGAGCCCGAAACATGGCCTTTTGCAACACATTGTGTATCAATGCGTTATACAGCCCGACACATCCCGCCCCGAAGCGCCGCCCTACAAGCCGCACGACAGGGGGCATGAAACTGTAACTAACGGCACCTGTCCTTCACGCTGCAAGGCGCTGACAGAACACGGAAAAGCCGGCAGCGGCGTGCCTTCCGGCATGCTCCGGCAGTATGACAACCGGCATGGATCAGCCCCTCAAACAGCCCCCATATCGCCTTTGCGGCCCCTCAGACAGCCCCATAATGAACTAAAACGGCCGCCATATTTTGTTTTCTTGCACAAAAACACTATCTTTGCAACCGGAATAAACCTAAATTCCATAAAAAGAACAACCCACGGATAGATGAAAGAATTTTTACAAGTATTGCGCCGTTTTGTACCTCCCTACAAAAAATACCTGGTACTGACGGTGGTGTTTAATATCCTTTCGGCGGTATTAAACATCTTTTCTTTCATGGCCATAATACCAATCCTGCAGATACTTTTCAAGACTCAGGCGGCCAGCGTGCCTGCCGGACTGATGGACTGGGGCAGCGGCAACATGAAAGATGTGCTGATAAACAACGCCAATTATTATATCTACGAGATGATCGGGAGCATGGGCGCCACCACAACGCTGCTCGTCATAGGCCTGTTTCTGGCCTTCATGACGTTTCTGAAGACGGGTGCCTATTTCCTTTCGTCGGCCACGATAATTCCTATACGCACAGGCGTGGTGCGCGACATACGCAACCAGCTCTACCGCAAGATTACGTCGCTGCCGCTCGGATTCTTCTCCGAGGAGCGCAAGGGCGACATCATAGCGCGCATGAGCGGCGACGTGCAGGAGATTGAGAACTCCATAATGTCGAGCCTCGACATGCTCTTCAAGAACCCCATACTGATAGTGTTCTATTTCGCCACGCTGCTCGTCATCAGCTGGCAGCTGACGCTCTTCACGCTCGTCATAGTGCCCATCATGGGCTGGTTCATGGGCTTTGTGGGCCGCAAGCTGAAGCAGAAGTCGATAAAGGCGCAGTCGCTGTGGAGCGACACGATGAGCCAGGTGGAGGAGACGCTGGGCGGACTGCGCATCATAAAGGCCTTCTGCGCTGAGGAGAAGATGAACCGCCGCTTCGACAAGATAAACTCTGAATACCGCGAGAACATACGCCGCGTGAACACCCGCCAGCAGATGGCCCACCCGATGAGCGAGTTTCTCGGCACGGTGATGATTGTCATAGTGCTCTGGTTCGGCGGTGTATTGGTGCTAAACAACATGACTCTGAGCGGCCCCACGTTCATCTACTATCTCGTTATACTCTACAGCATAATCAATCCGCTGAAAGAATTCTCAAAGGCGGGCTACAACATACCCAAGGGTCTCGCCTCGATGGAGCGCGTGGACAAGATACTCATGGCCGAGAGCAACATCAAGGAGCCTGAGCATCCGGTGCACATAACCGACTTCAAGAGCAAGATAGAGTTCCGCAACGTGTCGTTCAAGTACGACCAGAAGTGGGTTCTGCGCAACATCAACCTCACCATCGAGAAGGGCAAGACCGTGGCGCTCGTAGGCCAGAGCGGCGGCGGCAAGTCGACGCTCGTCGACCTCATACCGCGCTACTACGACGTGCAGGAGGGCGAGGTGCTCATCGACGGAGTGAACGTGAAGGACATGGGACTGCACGACCTGCGCTCGCTCATAGGCAACGTAAACCAGGAGGCCATATTGTTTAACGACAATTTCCGCAACAACATATCATTCGGCGTTGACAACGCCACGCAGGAGCAGATAGAGAACGCCGCAAGGATAGCCAACGCGCACGACTTCATCATGGAGTCGGAACACGGCTACGACACCAACATAGGCGACCGCGGCGGACGCCTCTCGGGCGGACAGCGCCAGCGCGTGAGCATAGCCCGCGCCATACTGAAGAACCCGCCGATACTCATCCTCGACGAGGCTACGTCGGCTCTCGACACCGAGAGCGAGCGACTGGTGCAGGACGCGCTCGAGCATCTGATGAAGACACGCACCACGGTGGCCATTGCCCACCGCCTGTCGACCATCAAGAACGCCGACGAGATATGCGTCATACACGAGGGAGAGATCGTTGAGCGCGGCACCCACGAGGAGCTGCTCGCCATCGACGGCTACTACAAGAAGCTGAACGACATGCAGACACTGTAATCAACTAACCGGAGAAAGAGGAATGAAAGAGTTTTTATATAACATAATCTACGGCATTTTCTATCTGGTGTCAAAGTTGCCTTACAGGGCCCTCTATGTGATATCAGACATCGCCAACCTCGTTCTCTACCACATAGTGCGCTACCGCCGCGACATCGTCAGACGCAACATAACATCGGCATTCCCCGAGAAGAGCCTCGAGGAGTGCATCAGCATAGAGCGCGGATTCTACAAGTGGTTCTGCGACTACTTCGTAGAGACCGTCAAGCTCATGTCCGTCAGCCGTCAGGAGCTGCTTAGCCGCATAGAGTTCAGGGGCATCGACAAGATTGAAGAGTGCTTCGACAGAGGCCAGACCTGTGCCGGCATACTCGGACATTACGGCAACTGGGAGCTGCTCTCGGCCACAGGCCTTGTCATAAAGAAGCATCCCGAGGCCGTAATCGGACTGATATACCACCCCCTGCGCAGCCAGCTCTTTGACCGCCTGTTCATCAACATGCGCCAGAGCATGGGCGGAGTGTGCGTCCCCAAGAAGGACATACTGAGATATCTCGTGTCGTTCCGCAGCCAGAACCTCATGAATCTCTTCGGCTACATAGCCGACCAGGCGCCCCGCTACCGCAACATCCACCTGTGGCTGCCGTTCCTCAACCACGACACACCTGTGTTCACGGGCGCCGAGCGCATAATGCGCAAGATGAACAACGCCGTGTTCTACATCGACGTTGAACGCCCCGAACGCGGAAAATATATCTACACCTTCAAGCTCATGACCGACAAGCCCGGCGAAATGCCTGAGTTTGAGATAACCAAAAAGTTCTTTGTCATGCTCGAGCAGACCATAAGGCGCGAGCCGCGTTTCTATCTGTGGAGCCACAACCGCTGGAAACGCACGAGGGAGGAGTTTGACAAAGAGTTCAAGATTGAAAACGGACACGTGGTGAGAAAGTAGGCCGGAAGCCTGTCACACGTGAAACATATAACATTAATGGGCCGGCACACGCCGCGCTGCACAACAGCGGCAAGCATGCGGCAAAGTGCCCTGGAACGGCAAGACGGCACAAGCCGGAACGGCGGCCAGGCAGAATGCAGCCCGCAACAAAATATGTAAAATATGATTATAGGATACGACGCCAAGCGCATTGTATGTAACCGCACCGGACTGGGAAGCTACGCCCGCACACTGATCAACGACCTCTCGGAGGTTATAACGCCCGACATAAAGCTCAACCTATACGCCCCCGACAAGGGCGACAGCGCGCTGAGAAGCCAGGTAAGAGAATCGGCAGGCGTAAGATTCGTGTATCCCCGCAGGAGCCTTTCGGGCCTGCAGAAGGCATGGTGGCGCATGCACTCAATGGTGGACGACCTCTGCGCCGACGGCGTAAAACTCTATCACGGACTCTCGGGCGAGCTGCCCATAGGCATAAAGAAAGCCGGCATAAAGACCGTGGTTACCATTCACGACATCATCTTCATGCGTCATCCTGAATGGTACAACTGGCCCGACACCAAGATTTATGCGTGGAAGTTCAGAAAGACCTGCGCCGAGGCCGACCGCATAATAGCCATCAGCGAATGCACCAAGCGCGACATAATGCTCTACGGAGGCGTAAACCCCGAGAAGATAGACGTTATATATCAGAGCTGCGGCTCGCGCTACAAGATGCGCGAAGGCGAGAAGAAGATGCACGAGGTGCACACGGGCTACATGCTGCCCGAACGCTACATCGTCAACGTGGGCACCATCGAGGAGCGCAAGAACGTGCTGCTGGCCGTCAAGGCACTGAGAATGCTGCCCGAGGACATAAGTCTGGTGATAGTGGGCAAGGGCACCTCATACACCGAAAAGGTGAAGGCGTATATCAGGGAGAACGCTCTCGAAAGCCGCGTGAAGATACTTCACAACGTGCCCAACGAAGACCTGCCCGCCATTTATCAGATGGCCGAGGCGTGCGTCTACCCCTCACGTTACGAGGGCTTCGGCGTTCCGGTCATCGAGGCCATACAGAGCGGACTGCCCGTTGTGGCATGCACGGGCAGCTGTCTTGAGGAGGCAGGCGGCAACGGCACCATATATGTCGACCCCGACGACGTCTATGCCATGGCCGAAGCCATAAAGCAGGTTGTCAAGGGAGCACCCGGACGCGAGGAGCGCATAGCCGCAAGCCGCCAGTATATAACGCGGTTTGAGGGCAACAACGTGGCCCAGCAGGTGATGAACGTCTACAGGGACGTGCTCGGCATCTGACGGCAAGGACACGCCAAAGGGGCTATAACCATATAATACAAACAAAGCAAAGGCACGGGCGGACATAAGCAATGCCGCCGCCGAAGCCCTGCAAAATAACGTAACGACTATGAACGGCGAAATATTCTCCATACTCATACCCACATGGAACAACCTGCCCTTCCTTAAGATATGCGTGGACAGCATAAGGAAGAACTCTACATACAGGCACCAGATTATAGTACACGTCAACGACGGAAGCGACGGCACGCTCGAATGGGTGAGGCAGCAGGGCCTCGACTACACCCACTCGCAGACCAACGTGGGCGTGTGCCTGGCCATGAACATGATGCGCAGCAAGGTGAAGACCGACTATATGCTCTTCATCAACGACGACATGTATGCGCTGCCTGAATGGGACAAGGCGCTGTATGACGAGATAAAGGCGCTGCCCGACAACCGGTTCTTCCTGTCGTCGACGACAATACAGCCCCGCACAAAGGGCGACTCGATAATAAACGCCGACTATGGCGACACGCCTGAGACATTCAGGGAGCAAGACCTGCTCAACGAGTTCCGCACCTATAAGATGAACGACTGGATGGGCGCAACGCTGCCGCCGAACATCGTTCACCGCGACATATGGGACCTCGTGGGCGGCTACAGCATAGAACTTTCGCCCGGAATGTACAGCGACCCCGACTTCACCGCCAAGCTGTATCTCTGCGGCATAAGGATGATGAAGGGCATATCGGCAAGCCGCGTGTATCACTTCGAGACAAAATCTACCACCCGCATACGCAAGAACATGGGACAGATGCAGTTTCTGCTCAAGTGGGGCATGACAAACTCCACCTTCAGGCGCATCTTCACCTACAAGGGACACGACTTCGACAGCCGCCTTACTGACGCCTACAGGCACGACGGCCATCTGAAGGCCAACATCCTGCGCGGACGCCTGAAGGCTCTGTGGTGGATGCTGACAAAGGACTTCGGACCGCTGTGGAAGTTCTGGGACAACGACAAGAGACAATAAGCCCGCAGCCCTGCCGGCACCGTACAAAACAGGCCTGCCGGCAGACTGAAATACAAAAGACCACATATCGCATTGCGAAAGACCACATATTGCGAGCCAAAAGACGGCATATTGCAAGTCATTGAATATCAATGCGATACGCAGGATGCCGGCAGCGCGGCAAAAGGTAATATAAAATTTCATCCGAATTAACAACAACTATATATGATATTAGGAGTATTACTGCCCCACACAAAGCTCTACGGCGGCGTTAAGCGCTTTCTCGAGCTCGGCAACATCTTTGTCGAGCAGGGCCACCGCTTCATAGTGTTCACACCCGACGGCAAGGGCCCCGACTGGTTCGACTTCAAGGGCGAGATGAGCACCTTCGACAAGATTAAAGGCACAAAGCTCGACGCCCTGTGGACCACCACGGTTAAGATGATGCCCATGGTGCTTGAGTCTGATGCACGCCACAAGATATTCTATCACGTCAGAAAGAGCGACAACGTGGCCAAGCTGATGAAAAATCCCGAGGTAGAGGTGTTCGCATGCTCGTCTAACGTATACGAGTACGACCTCAAGAAGTTCGGCCGCGAGTCGTTCAAGGCCATCGGCGGCGTAACCGTTGCCAACTATAAGCCCAAGGAGAGCTATGAGGTGAAAGACCGCCCGTTCGTCGTCATGGCATACGGACGCATCGTGGAGCGCGTGAAAGGCACCCACTATGTGGTCAGCGCGTGCGAAAAGCTCTATGCGCAGGGCTACAACATAAAGCTGCTCCTCTATGACACGCCGGTTGACGAAGGCGCCGCACGCCGCATAAAGGAGTTTACGTGCAAGTGCCCCTTCGAGTTTGTCGTAGGCCATCCCTTCGACCGCAACTGGGAGCTGTTCAACCGTGCCGACTGCTTTGTGTCGGCCGAAAACCCGCGCTACACCGGATGGAACAACACCGTGGCCGAGGCCATGGCGTGCGCCGTGCCCGTTATAGCCACCAAGGCCGGCACGCTCGACCTGCTGCGCGACAAGGAGAACGGCATACGCTCGGCACGCTGGCGCTTCTGCTTCAGACGCCACATCAAGGAGCTTTACCAGAGCGAGGAGCTGAGAAGGAAGTATGGCGAGGCAGGACTGCGCACCATACGCGACTTCGACTGGAGCGTAGTGGCAAGAAAGATAACTGATTATCTCGAGAAGAAGGACAACAACTGAATGACAACGGAGCAAGGAGTCTGGCTCCCGAACAGATAAAACTCAACAGAAGATGAAGATACTCGTAACCGGCGCGGCCGGATTCATTGGCAGCCGCTGCGCCGAAATGCTGGCCGAAAGAGGCGACGAGGTGGTGGGAATCGACAACATCAACGACTACTACTCGCCCGAGCTGAAGTTCTACCGCCTGCGCCGGGCAGGGATAGAGGCCGACGCCAGCCTGCGCATGGGCCACCGCACGGTGAGCACCAAATGGCCCAACTACACGTTTCTGCGCCTCGACATCGAGGACAAGGGCGCCCTCGACATGCTGTTCGACCAGGTTAAGTTTGACAAGATAATACATCTGGCGGCACAGGCAGGCGTGCGCTACTCGATAGAGAACCCCTATGCCTACATGCACAGCAACTGGATTGGCTTTCTGAACATACTCGAGTGCTGCCGCAACTTCAACGTGGAGCATCTCGTCTATGCCTCGTCAAGCTCGGTCTACGGCATGAACAGCAAGGTGCCTTTCTCCGAAGACGACGTCGTGATAAGTCCTGTAAGCCTCTATGCAGCAAGCAAGAAGAGCAACGAACTGATGGCCCACGCCTACTGCAAGCTCTACGGCATAGCCTGCACCGGCCTGCGCTATTTCACCGTATACGGCCCCGCCGGACGCCCCGACATGGCCCCAATGCTGTTTGCAAGGGCCATAAGCAGCGGCAAGCCAATCAAGGTGTTCAACAACGGCGACATGATGCGCGACTTTACCTACATCGACGACATTGCCAACGGCACCATCATGGTGCTCGACAAGACGCCCGACGGAACGGGAACGGCTAACGGACTGCCCTACAAGGTGTATAACATAGGCCTTGGAAGCCCCGTAAGCCTTACCGACTTCATAGCCGAAATAGAGACAAACCTGGGCCGCAAGGCCGAAAAGATACTACTGCCCATGCAGCCGGGCGACGTAAGCCGCACCTGGGCCGACACCACAAAGCTCGAGACCGAGATAGGCTACAAGCCGAAGGTTGCGCTGCACGAGGGCATAAAGAACTTCATCGAGTGGTTTAAGCACTACGAGAACATTAACCTCTGAGCCGCCCATGAGCAAGGAAAAGATAATGACCATGACGGTAGGCAGCGGCTTCAGCGCGCTCAGCGGCTTTGTGGGCAGCCTGCCCCAGACGTTCAGTCAGGGGGGCACTACGCTCTACAAGGGACGCAACACGGTAAAGTCGTTCTGCGTTGACGGCCGCACGCTCGTGGTGAAACACTACAAGCGGCCCAACCCCGTGCAGCGCGTGGCCTACTCGTTCTTCAAGAAGAGCAAGGCCGCAAGGGCATATCTCTTTGCCGCCATGCTGCGCGAGAGGGGATTCAACACGCCCCGCGAAGTGGCATATCTTGAGCTTGGCAACGGCATACTGATGTCCGACTGCTACTTTGTGTCGGAGTCGTGCATGCTGCCGCCGCTCACCGACCTGCTCAGACGCGACGACTTTGACCGCGACGCGGCCGACGCGCTGGCTCATCTGCTGGCACGGCTGCACGAAAAGGGAGTGATGCACGGCGACCTGAACCTTACGAACATACTGTATGAGAGAACTGCCGACGGCGGCTTCAGCTTCTGGCTGATAGACACCAACCGCTCAAAGTTCATACAGCCGACGGAGGACGACTGCGCCGAAAACCTGAAACGGCTCACACACGACAAGCGGCTCATGGACTATGTGATAAGGCGCTACGCCCAAATAAGAGGCCTCGACGCCGACAAGACCGTGGCGCTGGTGATAAAGAAGCTCGACGAGTTTGAGCACAAGCGGGCCGTAACGGGCAAATTCAAGAAAGCTTTCAGAAAGATAACCGGCAAGCAGAAAAAGCGCTGAAAGGCGCACGCCGCAGCACTGGCGGCAGCATGCTGGCACATAAAAAACACTTGTTACTATGAAAAAATACGATTACCTTATTGTCGGAGCCGGCCTTTTCGGGGCTGTGTTTGCCCACGAGGCGCGCAAGGCAGGACGCAAGTGCCTCGTGATAGACAGGCGCGACAGCACCGGAGGCAACATCCGCTGCGAGAGCATTGAGGGCATCAACGTGCATAAATACGGCGCTCACATATTCCACACGGACAAGAAGGAGGTGTGGAAATATGTTACACGGCTGGTTGAGATGAACCGCTTCACCAACTCGCCCGTGGCCAACTTCAACGGCAGGCTGTACAACCTGCCCTTCAACATGAACACTTTTTATCAGCTGTGGGGCACGCGCACGCCTGCCGAGGCCGAGGAGATGCTCAAGAAGCAGCGCGCCGAGTATGCCTCGATAGAGTGTCCTGCCAACTTTGAGGAGCAGGCGCTGAAGCTCTGCGGACGCGACATCTACGAGACGCTGATAAAGGGATACACCGAGAAACAGTGGGGACGGCCCGCACGCGAGCTGCCGGCGGAGATAATAAAGCGTGTGCCGGTGCGCATGACTTTCGACAACAACTACTTCAACGACCCGTATCAGGGCATTCCCGAGGGCGGATACAACAGGCTCATCGACGCCCTGCTGGAGGGCACGGAGACCATACTGCAGCTCGACTTCTTCAGCCGCCGCGACGAGCTTTGCTCACTGGCAGACAAGATAGTGTTCACCGGACGCATTGACAAATACTTCGACTACCGCGCCGGAAGGCTCGAATACCGCAGCCTGAAGTTCGACACCAAGGTGATAGACACGCCCAACTTCCAGGGCAACGCCGTGGTGAACTACACCTCGGCCGATGTGCCCTACACCCGCATCATTGAGCATAAGCACTTTGAATACGGCACTCAACCCAAGACGGTGATAACCTACGAGTATCCCGCCACATGGAGCGAGGGCCTCGAGCCGTATTATCCCGTCAACAACGAGCGCAACAACGCCATAGCGGCCGAGTACCGCCAGATGGCGCGCAGCATGGGCAACGTGATATTTGGAGGACGACTCGGGCAGTATGCCTACTTCGACATGGACGACACCGTGGACGAGGCTCTCAAGCTGGCAGAAAAGGAAATGGGAAATTAAGAAGTAAGAATTAATAATTAAGACTTAAGAAAATTTCTCTGCCCCATATTATGAATTCAGAATTGTGAAACAAAGTTCGGCATCAGCCAATTATGATTTGTGAATTATGAATTATGAATTAAATAACTGTAAGTATCTTTCGCGCAACTACAAGGGTCTGGGCAGCGCGGGCAACAAGGCCAAGACTGACATAGAGAAGATTATGGACAGCATGGGCCTCGGCAACGCCGGACTCAGGCAGACCACATACAACAACAAGCTGGCGCACTTCTTCCTGACGCTCGCCGGAGTGATAAAGTCGCCCTTCAGCCTGAAACGCGGCGACACGCTGCTGCTGCAGTATCCGCTGAAAAAATATTTCACGCTGGTGTGCCGCATGGCCCACATGAGGGGAGCGCGCGTAGTTGTGATAATACACGACCTGGGCAGCTTCCGCCGCAAGGCGCTCACGCCCGAGAAGGAGATATGCCGGCTCAACCACGCCGACTACATAATAGCCCACAACGACAGCATGAAGCAGTGGCTCGAGAGCCACGGATGCCGCGTCATGGTGGGCACGCTGGGCATATTCGACTATCTGTCGGACACGCAGGCGGCAAAGAACAACAGCAGCGAAGACATGCGCACCATAGTGTATGCCGGAGCGCTGAGCCACCGCAAGAACACCTTCCTCTACCGCTGGGGCGAGCATATAAGCTCGTTCAAGGTGAGGCTCTACGGCAACGGCTTCGAGATAGGCAAGGCGAAGGGCGCCGACAAGTTTGAGCTGATGGGCTTCGTAAAGTCAGACGAGCTTATAGCCACGGCGCGTGGCCACTTCGGACTGGTGTGGGACGGAGCCTCTGAAGACGGATGCACGGGCGACTGGGGCGAATATCTCAAGATAAACAATCCGCACAAGACGTCGCTCTATCTGCGCTGCTCGCTGCCCGTGATAATATGGAAGCAGGCCGCCCTGGCGCCGTTTGTAAGCAAGCACGGCATAGGTCTGTGCGTCGACTCGCTGAAAGAGCTCGACACCATTCTGCCCAACATCACACAGGGACAGTATGCCTGCATGAAGATGAACGCCGAGCGCATAGGCAACCTCATAGCCCAGGGCCACTTCTTCAGAACTGCCTTTGAGGAGGCTGTTAGGCGGCTTGACGAAAAAGACAATGAAAAATAAGCATAACAACATGACAAACATTACAAGAACAATACTGACGGCGCTGATAATAATGCTGGCCGCAACGGCGGCACGCGCTGCAAAGGTTGACACGCTGAGCGTGTACAGCCAGAAGATGAAGCGCAGCCTCAGCACCATAGTATACACGCCCGACGCCGCAGGCGAAGCCAAATATCCCGTGATTTACCTGCTGCACGGCTACAGCGGCAACAGCACCACATGGCCGGGAATAACCGACGTGGCGCGCCTGGCCGACACCTACCGCACCATCATCGTCTGCCCCGACGGACAGAACAGCTGGTATGTCGACTCGCCCGTCGACCCGTCGATGCAGTTTGAAACGTTCATATCAAAGGAGCTGCCCGAGTATATCGACGCCCACTACCCCACCTACGCGCGCCGCGAGCTGAGAGCCATAACGGGCCTGAGCATGGGCGGACACGGAGCCATGTGGAACGGACTGCAGCATCCCGACGTGTTCGGCAACATAGGCACCACGAGCGGATGCATGGACATCTGCCAGTATCCCAACTGCTGGCAGATAGAGAAGGTGCTGGGCAACAAGTTTCAGAACGAGACAGTGTGGAAGTCTCACTCCGTATACTATTCGCTCGACCGCCTGCTCGGCTCACGTCAGAACATCATCATCGACTGCGGCTACAGCGACTTCTTCTATCCCGTGAACCTTCAGACGCACAAGCGCCTGCGCGAACTCAACGTGAAGCACGACTTCTACGTGCGCCCCGGCGGCCACACGGGCGACTACTGGCACAACTCGATAGACTATCAGATAATGTTCTTCGCCAAGCAGTTTAACAAAGTGCTGAAAGAGAAATAACTTTTTATCCTGCCTACATGAGCGCACGGCGCAGGCATAAACGCCAACGACAACACGCGGCAGGAACATCTTTACGACATAAACAATAAATGAAGGTGCATCAGAACATGTATGCTAAAATACATTCTGACGCACCTTCTTTTTTTATATAAAACCTGATGATTTTCTTGTGGCTAATTCATAGCGCAATGCAAAACAATCAAGATTATCTCGTAACAGTCTTATTTACGCAATTCGCCTAAATTGGATTTGTTTTTCTGTCAAACAATCCTTTTACAACATATTTCTCCTTGTCGGTTAATTCTCTCATTATACAGAATTAGAATACTAACGATAATTGTTTCACCATTAAGCCTAACAATGTGGCAATGCCAAAACTCAACAAGGTTCCGGCTAACACATATTCTGTCTTGGCTGTATCTGTGTCCTTAAATCGAAGTAAAGATTTTGCAGCTATGATAAATCCAACAGCTTCATATTGGCCGATTAGAACAAATACCAATGTCAAGATTCTTTCTAAATTTCCAATGAGTGCCCCTGCGTTTTTCATATTTTCGCAAGATTCGGTTTCTCCTATTTTATACCGTTCCAATATAAGCTTTATCAAAATATTTGTCGGTTTCAGACAACATAATACGGCAAATATAAATACCGGAACGGATATATTGTCACGAAAGTTTAAACATTGAATTGGCAAATGGCACTGCAATACATATTGGTGTGCAATAAAACACAAAACTAAGATATGTACAATCTGGTCTATTAAAAATTGCCACAGTCCTTTGCCCATATATGATTTCACTGCATCAATCAAAAAATGTGTTACAACTATGAGCAACGCATAAAGCCAAAAACCAATGGTTGGAACAAACACCCATGAAAGCAGCCCCATGATTATTGCATGAATATATAGAAAGGAGCTTTTAAGTTTTGATACTTCTTTCCTCTTACAATATTTGTCGCTTTGCAGATAGAAATCTCCAATTACATGAGCCGTCAATAGACTTAACAACAACCAGCTGTTCATATATTTTCAAAATTTAGTTGTTCAAAATAATCCAATGCCTCTTCTATGCAATACCATTTGGCTGAAGTTGAATGCTGATTTATTCCTGACTGCTTTACACCTAATATATCTGCTATTTCCTGCTCACTTTTAGACAAAAGTTTATAATAAACAACCTCACTCTGCCGTCTTGTAGTATTATTGAGCAAGGCATCGGTCAGCATTCCGACCGTTTGTAACGCTGGTTTAAGTTGCTTGTCTGCAGGTTCAATAATGAATGTACCGTTTTTGTTTGGAGCGCCCATTCCGCTTAATGTCCGGCCTGATAAATAAATAGCCTCTCCATCCATGATGCCGTGTTCCCTATCTACAATACGCATATCACCTATTCCCACAGCTATACGTATTCCGTATGTCTGGAACATTTTTTTCTTTTTTGATTCTGCAACAGGAAAAGACTTAATGCAACTTTTAATAATTAGGGCTAGCCTAAAGCTGTCCTTGGCCGAAGGCAACAGACACTCTATGTAATCTCCTTTTATTATCCTTCCCCAAAATCCCGGAAATTTATTTTCAAGGACAGAAAATAAATCTTCTATCCTTTGCTTCAAAGCAATGGTTTCTTCGATACATAAAGACGTGGAAGAAACTATATCGGCAGAAATGGCTGCATACATAGATTTAATACGTTAACTACTATTTAATGCAAAGATATGAATAATATCTTTATCGGCAAAATATTATAAGTTAATTAGCTTATAAAAGCAAAAAATAAGCTATTTAACTTATTATGATGCGTTATAAGTCCTTACATTTATTCTCATCCGACTTATATTTCCAATTCTTCGCCAGGCAGTTTGACAAGGCTCTGAACAAGAAATAACTCTTTATCGCTGTCTGCATGAGCTCACGGCGCAGCCGTAAACTGGCGGCAACACGCGGCAGAAACAGCTTCACGACATAAAATATAAATGCAGGTGCATCAGGATATGTATGCTAAAATACATTCTGACGCATCTTCATTTTTTTGGTTACAAATACGCGCAATAAGCCAATCGCAATAACACTTTCTCTCTCTGTCAGAATAACAGCCACTTATTTCAACGCACGAATAAATAATATTGGAATAATGACATTAAGATAATTTTCGTTTCATTTTCTATAAAAAAATGACATTTATATAGAAATTTATAAAAAAAATTGTATTTTTGGCTACAGACATAAATCTTTAACTAAAAGGAGGTGTATGAAAAGAACTGAGTCTAATTGTATTTGGGCTTTTTCTGCATTTGCAATATGTTTATTCAGCGACAATAAAGTAATGGAACCGGTTGTGGGTAGCGCTCAGGACTGATATTGTAATTTTATCCCGTTTCATTGAAGAGAACGGAGCGACAGACAAATATCACATTAACAAAGACAATAAGACAAGAGTCTTGCCTTACAGGCTTCAGATGAGATCAGCCCGCTAAGCATTTAAAGAAAATACTATTTTTTCTTCGGATACATAGCCCGGCATACTTTTAGCAAGATACGGACCTTTATACTGATCAGCAGTAATCTACAAGTCAAATTTTACAAGCATGGCATAACAACTATAACTTGCAAAATTTGTTTAGCAGTGTTCAACAACCTTATTGTAAATAATCTTAAAATAAAAGCACAATGAATAAACTTATCTTCATCCTCTCAATACTGTTCATGGCAATGCCAATGACAGCACGCAACAATCCTGACGACTACAAGATTACCTGCACGCTTACCGACGGCACGGTAATTGAAGGTTACACCTCGATTCCGCTCACAATAACCATAGCATCACAGTTATACGAAATAGATATAAGCGACACCTACAAAGGTAAAGCCCGTACCTACACATCAGAAGAAGTGAAAAGAATAGTTTACACGTCAACTCTCAATGACTCCTTACCCTTAATTTACGAATCGGTAAAGGCCCAGAAGAGCGTGCCAAGTCTATTTAACAAAAATCCCAAGCCTTTTAAGAAGCCTGTATTCCTACGGCTAATATACGAAGGAAAGAATGTCAACGGATATATAACGCCAACCACGGATTATACAGTGGACAAGAAAAACACCAAAGTCAATTATGTCTGGCGATATTACTATCTAAAGAAAGGAGACGAGACAGCCAAAGCCTATTGGCTCGGACTAGACGGAATCACTGTAGGCATGAAGGCTGCCATGAAACTATATTTCAGGGAGTTTCCTAAGCTGGTCGAAATGGTAGAGAAAAAAGAGATAACAGGACAACAGTTCCGCAATAATCCCACAATGGTGCTTCCGCTGATGGACGCCTTCTACGTGCCCGAAAAATAATAGCCATGATATTGACCGACTAAATATCCATACTCAAATGGCACTCGCTGACAGTTTCAACGAGTGCCATTTTTCCTGAGCCGTATCTTGTCATACAGGCTCATAAACGGATTATTCATATCATTCCTGATATTTGCGCTAAAGTGTATGTCACAAGCAAAAGAATCCCGAAAAGTTCCAAGCTTGTGCAGGCTCTGCATGCTAATATCTTTACTGACAGCTTTCGGGTGAAGTGCTTGTCTTTCAGAGGTTCAAAATTGTCTGTATTGGCAGTTTTTTCGGCTTGACAATTCTTTGTATTATATTTCCGCTTTAGTTGACAACAAAAAGCCTATGACTTACGACTAAAAAGTGGGCCGGTTTTGCATTAAAAGTGGCCCACTTACGGGTCGTAAACGGGCCACTAACAGTATGAAAGCAAATGGATGTGATTTGCTTAATGTACAGTCATATAAAGCATACAAAACATTTAGACTGAAAGGGAAAACGTATAAAATAGTTACGATTTTCGGCGTGTTTTTGATTTACATGCTGATGCAAGGCGCCATAACGGCTGAGAAGAAGAAAAAAACGTATGTCTAAAAGCTGCGAACATTAGTTTTAAGCCAAGATAAATGATTATGATTTGATAGGAGATGTTTCTCTTTATCAGATGTACATACACTTCAGACCGTCATCATACCACACGTCAGGCGTTGCCGCCAGGCTTTTATTTACACTGTGCATCGTGCCTGAGCAATGGCCCATGGCAGTGCGCAGGCTTGCCACAGGCATGAACGTCAGGGCGCAATGCTGTTTAGATAGTTCTCCAGATTGGTGTATCCGTTGCTGCCCCGGCCGTTGCGGTCGGCAGGGTCAGAGGGGTCGAGGCCGTGCTCACGCTCCCATGCGTCGGGCATGCCGTCATGGTCGGAGTCGGCAGGGGCGGCGGCGCTCTTAAGCTCGGGCCATCCGCCCACATCATGCTGCGAGTCTATTATGCCCGTGGGCACATGGTCATCGCCCGCGTCTTTCCTGCTGCTGTAGCTCTTGCCGCCGAATGTGGCCGTGCCAGAGCGCACCTCTGCCACTATGCGACGGTCTACCGCGTCGCGCACGGGCAGCGAGCATCCCGCCCTGTCGAGCACTGCCTCGTATGCCTCGTGTGGCGTCTGCTCATCTATCTTCATGGCATCCCAGGGCTTGCCGAGCCTTATCCTGTCGAGCACGCTGCTGCCGCCCTGCGGCTGCACTCCGCCGTTCCAGTTGTCGCGTGTAACAGCGTCGTTGCCCTCTACCACGTTGCCCTCTACATACCACAGACCGTAATCGTCGTCGCCGCGGCTGCCTGGGTTTACTATACGGTAAGACACCTTGCCGCCGCGCGTGGCCGGACCGGGCTTATAGTAGTTGCCCACCATGTTCACCATTATCGAGCTGAACTCGGGGTTGCCCTTCTGCTGCCTCTCGCCGCCGTAGCTGCTGTTGTAGCCCCAGTTGTAGACAATATTGTTGCGATAGTCGTTGCGCCCGCCTCCCGACGCCCAGCGCGGGTTGCGGCTCGAGTGATGGGCTATCAGGTTGTGATGATATGTGCTGAGGTCGGAGCCCCATATGCCGCCGAAGCCGTGGCTGCCCTTAACGTGGTTGGAGCCGAAGAGGCTCTCGGTGATCATGCACCACTGTATGGTTACGTTCTTGCAGTGATACACCGACATGGTCTCGTCGATGCTCCAGCTTGCCGACACGTGGTCGAGTATGATGTTCTTGCGGCCGCGGCAGCTTAAGGCATCGTCGTTGCCGCCGCTCTCGTTGCCCAGGCGCACACGTATATAGCGTATTATCACCTCGTCGGCGGCTATGCTCAGCGGATAGCGCTTTATGCAGATGCCGTCGCCGGGAGCGGTCTGTCCGGCTATGGTTATGTAGGGGTTGCGTATTGTGAGCTTTTTCTTCAGGTCGATGGTGCCCGACACGCGGAACACCACCGTGCGCGGCCCCTCGGCCTCAACGGCATGGCGCAGGCTGCCCTCGCCCGAGTCGTTGAGGTTGGTAACTTCGTAGACGTCGCCTCCGCGGCCGCCTACGGTAAACTTGCCATAGCCCTCGGCCGTGGGGAAAGCCTTAAGGCCGTCGGCCATGCACAGAGCCGGCACGAGGGCGGCTGCAACAGAAAATATAAGTTTTTTCATGGTTCAGTAAGACTTGTTTTAACATTATATAGAAGCTACAGTGCAGGCTCTGCGCATCACTGCAGCACCTCTGTGCCTTGTGCCACGCTCTCGGTCTCGGTGCTCTTTGTCCACGGCATCTTGTCCTTGGGCCACACGCCGTCTACGATGGGATAGGTAACGAGCTTTGATGGGTCTATCACCACGTGCTTTATGCGCTTGCGGTGCCATGAGTAGGTGATATGCACCAGTCCGTCGCTCGTCTGTATCACTGCCGGATACGAATACTGCACTGCGCCGGTGCGGTATTCAAGCACGGCGGCAGCCTCCCAGTCGATGCCGTTGCGCGTCATGGCCACGGTCAGTATGCCCCTGCCCTTGCGCCCGCCTGTGGTGTCGTTGCGCGTAGAGTGGTTGTAGACAAGCAGATGGCGGCCGTCCTTCAGCGTAACGGCGTCTATGGCCGAGTTGTTGTTGGGCAGCGTGGTGTCAGTTATCGGGCCCCATGTCAGTCCGCCGTCGTCCGACCATGTCTGCGCTATCCTCGTGTCGGGTCCGCTGCCGTTGGGGCGTGCCAGCAGCTGCAGGCGCTTCTGCGAGTGTACGAGGAAGGTGGGCTGAATGAGCTTATACTTTGTTCCGGCAGGATCGCTCAGCGCCGGCGTCTTGGTCCATGTGCGGCCGTTGTCGGTGCTGCGCTCCACGTGTATGCGCTTGCCGGGTGCGTCCTGCAGGCTGGCTCCTGCCACGATGGTGCCGTCGTCGAGATACACGGGCTTGTTGACCACAGGACCTACGAAGCCTTTGGGCAGGGCCACGGGACGGCTCCACGTGAGGCCGTTGTCAGAAGAGGTTATCACGCGGCCCTCGTCTATCGTCGGACAGAGATAATATATCTGTATGTCGCCTCCCTTGAGCTGCACCAGCACCGGATTGAACACCGTGCCGCCTTCGCCGTCGGCTATGGCCACAGGCTCCTGCCACGTGCCGCCCTTGGGCTTGCGTGCCAGCCATATCTTTACGTCCTTGGCGCGCTCGCGTGTGCCGCCGAACCATGTGCATAGCAGAGTGCCGTCAGACAGTTCCATTATAGACGATGCGTGACAGTCGCGCGTGGGCGACTTCATGAACACAAACTCCTCGAGCACTATGGCCTGCTTGCCCGGATCAGCCTTGCTGCCTGCCCATGCCGAAGCCGCAAGCAACAAGGAGCATAACAATATTGAAAATTTCTGCATATAATATTAAGTTGTATTTAATGTTTTTTTATTTCACTGTAACAACCACACGGGCGTAGCGCGTAAGGCGCGGCGTGCCGTTGTCGGTAACCTCACACACCACGTGTATGGTCTGCCCGGACTTTGCGTCGGCAGGAACTGTCAGCATTGCATTGACAGACCCGCTGTCTGATATATCAACAGAACCCGGATATGTGCCGGCCTCGGCATACTGCCACCAGCTGAAGGTGAGGCTGTCGCCGTCGGGATCGGAAGTGCCCGCAGCGCTAAGACTGACCTTGCTGCCCGGCTTGGCCTTTATGTCGGCACTATGCGCCAGCACAACCACAGGCTGATGGTTGGCATCTGCATAAGACTTGACGCACCAGTCGGCACGGGCCGCAAAATCGTTCTGCATTGCAATGCTCCATCTCCACATTGGCTTAAAGTAAGCGCTGCGCTGTTCGTCAGTGGCAGTGCTGCCTGGACGAAGACTGCATCGCCCCCAGCCGTTATCGCCATACCAGCGACCTTCAGGATACTTATATCCTTCAACAGGCACAGGGTCAAGCCATGTGTTCTCGCGCACCAGCACATAACGGCCACCCCATCCGCCCCATGAGGGATTCTCCAGATTACGCAGTCCGACATTTATTGTATGCAGGAAAGCCGGAGAGTCGCCCTCTGAACGGAAGTCGCCATTGTCATGAGCCTTATACGAACCACACAAGGCACCATGATTCTGCAATATGTTTTCTTTCATCCATGCGCCTTCATAATACTTCTGCATATAATCAGGCTGAACCATTTTCCAGCGGTAGGCGATGGCCTCAAACTGGTCAGATATGATTGTCTTTATGTTGTATTTCTTCCAATGAGGACGTATATAAGCCTGATATGTGCTGTCCTGCTCCCATATAAGGAAGAGCCTCATCTTGTCTGCCACCTCGGCCATGCGCTCAGGATAAGTCTCCTCTATGGTCTTCAGCGCACGGGCTATGGTGTTCGTGCCTCCCCATGCCTGTATCCACACCGGGCGCTTGTCGGTATTGTCGAGCAGCACCTCAACAATACGCTGTGAGCCTTTAGTAACTTTGTCCATTTCACCTTCAGTCTCTACATTGCCAAGATAAGTACGGCTGCGCAAAAATTCAGGTGAAGGATATCTCCTGTCGTGCTTCAGCAGATTGGGATAGACCTCGGCATATGCATTCAGCGTAGGCTCCATCCAGTCGTCACCGGCCCACTTGTGGCCATGCCAGTGATATTGTGAGCTTGATGTTATGATACCCTCAATGTCCCATTCGTTTGAATATAGGAGAAAACGCACCAAAGAGCATTCATCGTCTATCTCGCCGTCGCTCGTCACGATAACTCTTGTTCTGTCATCCTGAGCCACAGCCTGGAACGGAGTGCCGCACAGCAATATTATCAACGGCAGACTCAAAGCTAGAAATATTCTTTTCATTTGAAACAGTATTTATTTTCAGTAACGTCATTTAACAACATTCACTATTACACGGGCGTAGCGCGTAAGGCGCGGCGTGCCGCTGTCGGTAACGGCCAGTATGATGTGCATCGTGCCGAGACGGCCGCCCTTGGGCACTATAAAGTAGGCGTCGCGGCTGTCGTGGCCCACTATCTTTAGCGGACTGCCCGTGCGCGCCGTAGCCACGTTGAAGGTTCCCGGCTCGGGATAGTAGAACCAGCTGTACGAAAGGCTGTCGCCGTCGGGGTCAGATGTGCCCAGGGCACTCAGTCTTATGGTGTCGCCCGTAGCGGCTGTCATCTCTGCCGCGCATGCCAGCGCAGGCACAGGCGGATGGTTGGCCTCGTCGTAGTCTTTCACGGTCCAATCCATGCGTGCTGCAAAGTCGTTCTGATAAGCCTCGCGCCAGCGCCATATCGTAGCCTTGTTGCTTGTGTGCCATGAGCCGTCGCAGCCCATCACCTCGTCTTGCGCGTCGGTCCATATCGGTCTTGTCTCAGGCTCAATAAACCAGCGCTCCATGCGCGGCTGATACAGCTCGTAGCGTCCGCCCCAGCTGCCCCAGTCGGGATGCTCGGCACAGCCCAGTCCGTTGTCAATGAGATACATAAACGTGGGCGAGTCGCCCTCCATCAGAAACTTCATGTAGGGATACTGCCTGCCCAGCTCGCCCTTGCTGCGTATGTGCTCGTCGAGCCACGGATTGTCAACTATGCTGAAGTCGGCCCCGGCAAAGCGGCCGTGAAACTTGTCGCCGCTGATGCCGCTCCATGTGGCGTAATGGTATCCGCCAAGGCGATGGAAGCCCGGACTGACGATATAGAACAGGTCCTTGAACGTCTTTCTTATCCACACGCCGCTGTCGTCCTGGTCTGAAATGGCATACACGCGGAGCTTCGACACAAAAGCCTTAAGCTCGCTCTCGCTGCGCGTGGCCTTAACCTTCCACAGAGCCTGCGCCAGACAGTTGGGACCGCCCCACACAAGCACCCACACCGGACGGCTGTCGCTGCGGTCTACGGCCTTGATTATCAGTTCGGATCCTTCAGAGTCCATGCCCTTGCCCACGGCGTGCATTCCGTAGTCGGGGCGTCCCTCTTTTATCACCGACAGCAGATAGTCGGCCGAGGGATAGCCCTTCTCGTGCTTCAGCAGGTTGTCTCTCACCTTGCCGTATGCCGTCACAATCTCGCGTATGCGCCATGCTGCCGTCTCCTTCTTCTGATGCACCGACGTTGTGGCAACAAGTCCCTCAACGTCCCACTGGTTAGAGTATGTCAGGAAGCGCACCATCGACATTGCGTCGTCGGGTTCGTTCTCAATGTCCGTAAGCACTATCACGCGGGGCTTGCCTGCATTGCCTTTACCTGCCGCGAAAAGCCTCAGCGGTTGAAGCACGGCAATGACAACAAACAGTAATGTAATCTTGATTTTCATGGTATTAATATTTTCTGATTTTCAATCACTTGCTGATTATGTTCCGCTAATATAACATTTTTGCGGCGAGGCACGCAACGCAAAGCACAAATAGCAGTCGAATAATCAAAAATCAATATATCTGAAAGCCGCAGACATTAATCTCAAAGTTTTAAAAAGCAATAAAAAACAACGGTTTATTGCGCCATGTATAATAAAAAAGCTAATTTTGCACGACGACACGCAGTTGTTATCATAACAACATTCTGACCTACATGGCAAGTATCCTTATAGTTGAAGACGACCTTACATACGCAACCATGATGCAGACATGGCTGCGCAAAAAGGGTTTCACGGTTGAGAGAGCAAGCTCCGTAAGCGCCGCGGCACGGGCCGTGACCGACAGTACGGGCTTCGACCTCATACTGTCTGACCTCCGTCTGCCCGACCACGACGGTCTGTTTCTGCTCAACTGGCTGCGCAAGAAGAACATGCAGACGCCCTTCATCGTTATGACGAGCTATGCCGAAGTGCAGAACGCCGTGCTGGCCATGAAGTCGGGAGCGTGCGACTATATAGCCAAACCCGTGCAGCCCGACATCCTGCTGCAAAAGATAAACGACGCGCTCGACAGCAACAACGCCGCAGCAGCCGCCACGGCAGGCGCCACGCCAACGACAGCGACAACACAAGCAGCCCACGGCAACAACGCGGCGGCAGAGCAGAAGCCGCACACGGCCGCCAAGAAATACATAGAAGGCACGAGCGAGGCCTCGCGCCAGCTCTACGACTACGTAAACCTCGTTGCGCCAACGCCCATGTCGGTGCTCATTCTCGGGGCAAGCGGCACGGGCAAGGAGTATGTGGCGCGCCGCATTCACAGCCAGAGCAGCCGCGCCGGCAAGCCCTTCTTTGCGCTCGACTGCGGAGCCATACCCAAGGACGTGGCGGCATCAGAGTTCTTCGGATACACCAAGGGAGCCTTCACAGGCGCCACGACTGACAAGCGCGGAGCCTTTGAGGAGGCCAACGGCGGAACGCTGTTCCTCGACGAGGTGGGCAACCTAACCTACGACGTACAGGTGCAGCTGCTGCGTGCCCTTCAGGAGCGCAAGGTGCGCCCGTTAGGCTCGCCCAAGGAGATAAGCGTGGACATCCGGCTGGTGTGCGCCACCAACGGCAACCTGGCGCAGCTCGTGGCCGACGGAAAGTTCCGCGAGGACCTTTATCACCGCATCAACGAATTTACCATATACATGCCCGAACTTAAAGACCGCGGCGCCGACCTCTTTCTGTTTGCCGACCTCTTTGTCAGTCAGGCCAACGAGGAGCTGGGACGCAACGTAGCGGGATTCGACGACAAGGCGTCGGAGATGCTTGCGCGATACAGCTGGCCGGGCAACCTGCGCGAGCTTAACAACGTGGTGAAGCGTGCCACCCTGCTTACGCGCGGCTCATACATCGGCACCGAGGAACTGTCGAAGGCCATGACGCGCCCCATGAGACAGGAGCCCACGGCCCTGCACGACGAGCAGACCGAACGCCTGCGCATAATAGACGCCCTGCGCGCCACCGGCGGCAACAAGACCAAAACAGCCCAACTGCTCGCCATCGACCGCAAGACGCTGTATAACAAGATTCAGAAATACAACATCGAGGCGTAACGGGGCATTTGCCAATTGAGAATGGAGAATTGAGAATGGAAAAACAAAGTTCGGCGTCAGCCAATTATGATTACTCTTGTGGCGGTTAAAACGGGGATGTTTTAAGGCTGCAAGTTTCACATATTAATATTATTCATAATTCATGCTGCATACGTATTTAATTGCATAAAATTACGTTTATGCAGAAATGTCATCCATTACGATTGGTTTGTGTTATTGCTTTCCATAAAAAAGTCATGTGTAATTCATGGTTTCATAAGTGAAAAACATAATTACACATGACTGTAAATCAGGAAATGCACAATGTTTTTAGCTATTATTGGAGCTAAATGAAACAGATACAGTATATCTAACTCTTACAACTTTACCATCAGACTTACCTGGTATCCATTTTGGCATATTGTTGATAAGTCTCAATGCTTCCTTGTCGCAAAGTTCATCAACGCTTCGCAAAATTTTTGCGTTGGAGATTGAGCCATCCTTATTTATAATGAAATGTACTATAACACTGCCTCGTATACCTTGCTGTTTTGCCTGTGGTGGGTAATTGAGGTTATCTTTTAGATATTTTGACAAAGCTTCCTGCCCTCCTGCAAATTGAGGCATTTCCTTTACTACATCATATACTTTACCTTCATCAGGAGCCTCTATTTTGTCTATGACTACAATTTCTTTAAAAGGAATGCCTTCATATTTATCTTGTTCCAAACCAAAACCATTTTCTTTTTTTATTTTTTCTACAATCGTTCTTACATCGACTCCGAATACTTCAGGCAACAAACCATCAGATAGATTAGAATAATTATTCTCTCCCTGTTTGAAATAAGTTTTTTCTTGACAAATCAGTTTACCAACTATAGTAGAGTCTTTCTCTGAATTGTATGCAGAAATATATTCTTGTGGATCGACATCTTCAAATTCATATCTTGTAATATTACCCGTTGATTCATTTTTTGTTTGTTTAAGTACCAATAGTCCATGCACATACTTTTCTGTATCTATATAAAGATTGCCATATGATTGGTAACGTTTAATCCAAACTCCATCAGGAAAACCATCATCATCAAACTGTCCGGACATTGTCCAATTTTCATTTCTCGTTTTCATGATTTTCTTTACTTTGCCTGTTATCCTGTTATTCTTCATCTGAAAGATATCACCTTGACTATTCAAAGTTCCTTCCATGTGGCCATCTACATAATTAATCACAGCCGAGAAATCAGAAAAGACAATATTTTTTGATGCTACCTTATGTTTATAAATCCATTCACCGTTCTTTTTACCTTTATTGTAGTTTCCTGAAGCATATTGTGTATCAGTATACGATATATTACCACCAATCATACCCACTCCGACACCTACACCACTTTGAGTTTTATTGTACGTAAACTTTCCTTGTTTTATACGTTCTCCATTTTCGTCCTCATAATAAGTATAAGTGGCTTTACCACCTTCATACAGTCCACTATAGGTTTTCAGGGTTTGTCCCATGCCGCTCCCAACAGTTACAGATAGGATTAATAATAAAATTGATTTTTTCATTGTAAATATAATTAAATGATTATGTTATTATTTTATGCGCATCCACTTTATGCGCCCAAAATCAGACGTATTATACGACATGGAATCTCCTTCTATGCTCAAATCTTCAAAACAAAAACCTTGGTCTGTTTCTTTATTTGACTGCTGATAGACCTTGTACATTTCCCTATACGAATTTCTACGGATTTCTTCTGTTATATTGTCTTCCAATTTTATTCGGTCTATACCCAATATATCAAAGCCCAAAGCTGTATTTTCTGAAAGTTCATAATTCATATCCTTTACCTCTACGTCCATTGAAGATAGATTATACGTCATGTACAAATCTCCACCGATAATTTCCCACTCGCCAGATATTGTACAAATTGTCTTGCAACGTACATTTATATTTTCTTCTTCATTTTCTATCTCAGCTGTGACCTGTTCCATAAATCGGCCTCCGTCTTTGCTATTAGATTCCACGCACATAAACTTCACTTTCTGTTCTTCCGTATATGGTATGCCGTTTTCATTTTTCATTGTATAAGAAGTGTGCCATGTCCCTTCCAATTCCTCAGCTAATTGGCCATCATGGCATGAATATAGACAAAGAGCAATCCATCCACATAACAACATGCATACAAACCTTTGCGCTTTGTCATTCATCTGCATCATCTTCTTCATTATTATCATATTTTTGTTCTTCAAGGTTTTTTACTGATACTGTCCATTTCCAAAGTCCAATACAACTGGCTATGTACAAAAGGCCATATATGCGTTTGTATAACTCATAGCTGCTGATTTCGGATATCATGTCTGCCTGAAAATCTTTTTCAGTATATCCCGCATCCAAATAACTTTGCCTTATTTCCCGCATTTCAGTCTTACTATATCCAGTTCTGCTGTGTATTTCCTCACCAGTCTGCTCCAATGATATCCATGCCCCATATGCAGAAAATAATGTCCAAACACCAAACACACAACCTAACGCCCAACGTTTCCAACCATAAATAATACGATATCCCTCTGTCCCTTTAAACAAATATACTGTGGTATAAAAAAGATGACAAACTGAAATAATCCTGTATATATGTCGTAATCGACATCATACCATACATGTGTTCCATAATATACTGTATCTATCAGCAACATGGCAAGAAGTATAATCATATATATGATATACCCTCCTAATCCGGCATTTGTATTTTTTGACCTTTCAATCAATGTTAATACTTCTCTTGAATTTTCATTGTTTTTCATAATGGTATAATTTATTATTAAAAAATTGTTCTACATTTTAAAACCAATCTCATTTAATCCTAGTATATAATCGTATATTACTTTTCTAAATATTTTCTGACAGGCTGTCTACTTGTGTCATTTGCTGCTCATTTGTAGAGGTAGTGACAAATGTATCCTCAGGAAATAGCTGTAATGCTTCTTCTGTTTGCATTTTTTCATCCACTGACTTCACATTATCTACAGACTGTCGAGCTGCTTGTGTTTCTTGCACGTCAGTTTTTATCATTTGCTCTGTATGTTGTGTGGCTTTATTATCTTGCTTTTCCCCTTTTCTACTAATACCGCCGGTACACATTTCAATGAGTGCATTAATCACACCTGCAACTAAGAAAAAAATAAGACCTTTTAACGCACAACTATTCATACGGCTTTCCATACTTCTGCCACGTGGTGCAGCTCCGGCTTTATGTGCTGCGACTTCACAACGTTTGCTACAAAAATATCCAGGATCTGAAGCTGTACTATTTATAGAATCATATTTGCGGCCACACCATTGACAATAATTATTAGCTGCCATTATTCTTTCATCTTTTAGTTATAATATCATTCACAATAGTTTCCAGTCGTGCTTCTTTTTCCTCTTTTGAAATTCGTGCCGACGGGTGATTAGTACGATATGCAGGGATGTTAAGGCCGGGAAGCGAGACTTTAGCCACATCATTAACTGAAAATGAAGACAAGGCAGTAAACTTTGCCTCATTCCAACAATCAAGAATCTGCCTGTCGTAGTTTCCTGTGAGAAACAGTATAAGGTCCGGCTTGAGTATATCTATCTCTTCTCTGATAACCATGAAATGTTGTTTCTGTACATCATAAATCTCATTTCCGCAAAATCCGGAGCCTTCGGCCTTACCCACTTTTACAATGTTGTTCCACAAATAAGCTATCCGTTTATTAGGAAATCGGGCGTTCAATAACGACACAAAACGGTTGAATCCATAATGAAAAGTGCCATAGCGTGTACCATTGTAACTAAAGCCGGATGGTTTGTAATAAGTGGCATAGAAATTTTCGTATAAACCCATTACAGCCTCCATAGTTACGTCCGGATTGAATACAGGAGAAGGCGGTGTTCCGAAATCATCACATTTACCAAACCAACTGTTGGTTTCCTTTCCAAAAATCATGATTTTCAGATCTGCATCGGCATACCACTCTTCATCAGGTTGATTATTTTCCCATTTCACCACACTTAACAAGAATGGATAAGATGGTTTTGTTACAGCTTGTCCGGTGTCAGTCAAAGCCTGAAGAGCAGTGCAAGTCTCCTTCCATTTGGAAGAATAAAGAGATTTTAATTGTTCGTTTAGTTTCATATAAATAAAAATGTGTCCGCTGACTCCAAACAGACAATTTTTAAATGCGTTGGATATATACAAAAAAACGTGGAGCCAATCTGTCACTCGTTCCACGTGTTAAGGCCTTCGCATTGCCCGGATTGTCGAAACGAGCAACGCTGAAAGCCCCACGCTGATGTAGATATACAAATACATTCAAAAGCATGACATAAATGCCACATCTTTTGAGGATGTATATAATATACACCACCATAAAGGGCGTCCCCGTTGCTTTGTCTTTTGACAATCCATAGAGTTTGCGAAGTTCTAACACGTCAAAACCAAAGCGTCCAGTTACGCTTTTTTATATATATGTCTGCCCACCCTATTCCCTACAGGGCTTTCAGCATGGGTAAGACTTTACAAAAATAAATGTTTTTTTCTAATACTGCAATTTTTTATATCTAAAAAGCAATTTTATTATTCTGTAAAGGGATAAATCTGTAAAAATGAACTGAGATACAATTTCTAAAAACTTGTCGCAGACATATCATTAAGGTAATTAAAATTTTCAACCATACCATAAATTACTTTTAACATGGGCGTGAATCTGTATCTCTGAGAATATATAGTGCTTAGTGACGAAAAACGGTAAAATTACCACTTTTTGATAATTACATGACTGATTTTTATCTTTTAGAATACCATCCACAATATTTTGTAATACAAGATGGCTGACATTTTATATCTACGACACACAAACAGAATTTTTAGATATTTTTCTAAAAACATCTGACAGCTAAAAACTCTACAATGTTATTTTTCAATGTGTCATATTTTATTCGTACATTTGCATAGTTAACTTAACTCTATACATTCAGCAAAAACATCGTAACATGATCAGGAGAATAATTATTGCGGCTTTGGCCTTAATGTGCATCGTGCCATACACGGCCAAGGCGGACACTACTCTGAGCGAGAGAATATATATACTTTCTTCTGTATGGAAAGAAATAAGCAACAACTTTGCATTTCCTGAGAAATTCAAGGAGACTAATCCTGACAGTCTTTACAGATGCTATCTTACTAAGGTCTTGAATGCCGAAAGCGAACAGGAGTTTTCGGACTTAATGACGCAGTTCATGGCTCACTTCAACGAGGGACACACGCGATTTAACGACAGCAACATCATACGCTACAGGGTGCCGCTGATACTTACATGGGCTGGAGACAAACTGCTGATAACCAACACTACAAGGCAGCTAAAACCGCAGTTGCCTGTTGGCAGAGAGATTAAGAAGGTGGACGGCCTGACGCTCGACGAATATCTGCAAAGGCATGTCTATCCGTATGTTTCGGCTCCCAACATGGAATGGAGAAAGAGAAAGGCTCTCGACATATTCCTTACAGGCAAGGAAGGCGCGGAATTTCATATTGAGATAACGACTCCTAAGGGCAAGACCATAAACACAAAACTCATGACAAGCATAATGAACTACGACGACACTGACGACTGGAGCATCAGACGCGACACGGCCAAATGCCGCATAAAGAAGCTGCCAGGCAACATCATGTATATGAAGATGAGCACGTTCACGTTGCCCGGCACAATAAAAAGCGCTTTTGAGAATAACCTCTCTGATTTCTTGTCTGCCAAAGGCGTGATATTCGACATACGCGGAAACCGAGGAGGAACAGACGAGTCGTGGCACAACATAATAAGACATATCGCCGATAGAAACACTAACATATTCGACGGCTTAAAGATTATGACAAGAGTGGCTAACACGGCTTACGAGATGTACGGCAAAAATGTCAGCCAACTGGCCGACTACTATAACGGCGTGGCCATGCAGCCCGTTCAGGAAGGCTGGTTCGTGATGAAGAACAACACACCCGACTCGTTGAGAATAACCGCCCCCGTTATAATTCTTGTTGACGGATTTACGGCATCGGCAGCCGAAGACTTTGCCGCAACAATGAAGAACCTGTCGCTCGGCAAGATTGTAGGCACACCGACAGCGGGCGTGATAAGCAGTCCTAAATTCTGCAACTGGGGGCACGGCTACTCGTCGCTGATAGCAGAATGCCGCTTCACCAATCCCGACGGTTCCGATATTATCAACACCGGCATACAGCCTGACGTCTGCATAGAATATACCGAAAGCGACGCACTGGGCAAGACCGACTCGGCACTAACGGCTGCGCTGAAGATGCTGAAAGGCAAAAAATAGAACAAGACATCAACCCCTATCAAAACAAAATCATGATTATGTCCGTTTTGCTCAGTCATTATATGGCATAGCAAAACGGACATAATGCAATATATAAAGAACATTTATTTTATTATATGGCGCTAAGCATGCCGCTCTTTTTGCCGTTGCGGCCTGAGCATCAGCCACACGCCCGACATACATAACAGTCCTACGCCCAGCAGCGTAAACCATATGCAGCGCTCATTGCCCGGAATGCGCACATCGTAGGGGTTATCCGGATTATACAGCACCTCTATGCTGTCGCCTTCACTACGGAATGGCAGATAGCACTTTTCCGATATATATGTCTTGCCGTAGCGTTCTGTCTCGTAGCTTATGCGCATCTCCCAGTGCGTACGCCTCTTCCGGTGCCGGTATTCTCTCTTATAGCTGAGCTTGTCTATCACACCGGTGGCATGGCCCAAAGCGCCTGAAGCCTTCGACAGCGACACAAGCCCGTAGACGCCTCCGCCGAGAATGAGCAGTCCTACGACAAAGAGCAAAAGACAAATAATCTTATTGCGAGACGACACGGCACATCTCCCTTCCGTGCCCTGCTCCGAATATCCTTCATCTGTTGTGTATTTCATAATCTAAACCATTTCTGCTACAAAGATAGCCAAAGGCGAGAGCAACGGCAAATAAAAAACAACAAAGTTTTTTGATTTGACACTGCCGAGCCGCATTCTATCTTATCTAAAGATAGCCAAAGGCGAGAGCAACGACAAAAAACGGCAAAGTTTTTTCATCTGACTTTGCATTAAAATTATTATATTTGCAACAAAACAAACATCAGACAAAGAATAATGAAAATATATAATATATGCTTCAGCCCGACGGGCGGAACCGAAAAGGTGGCTGGATTTATTGCCGCAAAGCTCGGCAGCGACATAGTAAACATTGACCTTACCGACCGCAAGGCCGACTTTAAGGGCGTTACTCTCAACGGCGACGACGTGGCCGTGATAGCCGTGCCGTCGTATGGCGGACGCGTGCCTGCACCGGCAGCTGAGCGCATAACGCAGATAAGCGGCAACGGCGCAAGGGCCGTAATAGTATGCGTATACGGCAACCGTGCCTATGAGGACACTTTGGCCGAACTGCAAGACTGCGCCCTTAAGGCAGGATTCAGCATCGTAGCTGCCGTGGCAGCCATAGCCGAACACTCTATTGTCCGCCGATATGCCGCCAACCGCCCCGATCAGGACGATTATACCGCACTGGACAAATATGCCGAACAGATAGCCGCCAAGCTGAACAGCAACGACTCTACCACGCCTGCAATACCCGGCAACAGACCATACAAGAAGGCCGGAAGCGTAGGCTTTGTGCCCCGCCCCACAGCCCAATGCACAAGCTGCGGCCTATGTGCCTCAAGATGTCCTGTAGGAGCAATAAGCACGGACAACCCTGCAAAGGTGGACAAGAAGGCCTGCATATCATGCATGCGCTGCGCCGCCGTATGTCCTCACGGCGCAAGAAAGGTGAACAGACTGCTCCTCTCTGCAGCAAACATAATGCTGAAGAAAGTATGCTCAACAAGAAAAGAATGTGAGCTTTATCTCTGACATCACAGGGCGTATGACTGTTTCCGGCATCTCACTTACAAGATTCCCTACCCCTGACAGCAGCACTTATTTGTAAATATTCTTCATGTTTTCACGACCGTTTGACGCTCTCAAAACACGCATGCTCTTCGCCATGCTGCGGTTTCGGGCAGAAAAGGGCAAAAAACGGGGCGTTTTGTTAAGACGCTGACTGACAGAAAGTTGCAGCAAATAAACGTGAAAAACAGAAGTGTTAAAAAACATAACCGGCCCACTTACGCATAAAAAGTGGCCCAGTTACGGATGAAAAGGTGCCATTTCTGAGGCTCAAACCTATAGTTTCAGGCCCAGAAATGAGTGATTTTAGTGGCATTTTTCGGCTTATTTACAAACGTATGTTAATGAAGTAACATTCTTACTGCCGTTTCATTAACATACGTTTACTTTTTATTTTCCAGATTGAAAAATATTTTTGTCATAAGTTTTTACCGCCATCTCCACGCCTCATTTAAACGATGAAATAAAAAGCGCCTATGAAAAATCTAACCAAAATCAGCTCAATATAAAAAATACAGACCGAATACTAATAACCGATTTTGGTTAAAAAATTTTTCATTATTTTGCGTTATCTTTTGTTTATATTTATATTTTTATTTAATTTTGTCGACGAAATAATATATCTTTTACCTCCGGTGAAGCTGAACACAGTTCACTGATAACGGCGGGCATAAGGTCCTGCTGGTGACAGAATGTGGTCGGGGCCTCAAGTGCAAGGCCCATCAGGCTAACACCGGATAAGGTATACAATTTACTTATTTTGCATATTAAAGACATTTACCTGCAACTTGTTACTAACTTAAAGATATTTACAGGCATAAGCTTTGTTATCTGAGAATTGAGCAAACATTTCCTGACGGGTGTGTCTTTTAATTATGTATTTAGCGCTTAACCGCAATACGCTAAGACAAAATGTGCTCGTTGTCTAATGAGAACACCCGGCGAGGCGGGCAAACCTCAAACACCGGATTTGCCTCCGATGTGTCCCCCAGAACGTGTAAATCAGCTAAAGGGGTGTCCCCCCGTAGTGTCCGGAGACAAAGTGCCGACCCGCCCGACAAGCCCGACCAGGAGGCTGTGTGGTTCCTGATGAGGGCTGCATACGGACAGGAGAGAAAAGCCAAAGACATACTTGAGGCGGAAAACATAGAAGTGTTCCTGCCCGTAACTAACAAAATGCGCATAATAGGCGGCAAGCGCAAGCTGATAACAGAATCGTTGATACCCAACTTTCTGTTTGTACACACCACCGAGAGAATGATAAGAAAATACGTGGGAAGCCCCGGGCTCAGTTTTCTTCATCACTATTATATCCCCAACAAAGACGAAAACGGCTGTCCGATAGGCAAAAGCGGAATAAAGCCGCTCATAGTTCCCGACGACCAGATGGAGTCTTTCCTCAAATGGTATGAAACTGAAGACGAGAACAAGATGTTCATCTCCGACACTGAGAGCGACATATCCAAGGGGGACAAGGTGAAGATAATAAGCGGTAAGTTCACCGGATTCAGCGGCTTTGTCTGCCGCGTAAAAAGGCAAACCCGCGTAGGGGTAACCATCAATGGCTTCGGCACGATAGTGACGGCATACGTCCTGAAGGCATTTTTACAAAAAGTCACAGAACAGTAAAGAAACAAATTATATCTACAGCAAATATATTTTAAACAGACATGGATATCTTAATCGGTAAATTTGGTAATCAGCCATTTAAACTGACCGAACCAAGCATAAGCCGCGAGCATGCCTTGTTTCATCTTGACGAGGCCACCGGCAAAATGACCCTTAGAGACAACAACTCGACCAACGGCACATGGATAATGTCGGCCAGCGGCAGCTTCAAGCGGCTTACGGGCGAGGTTCCGGTGAGCCTCAACACGCTTGTGCGCCTCGGGGCAAGACACACCTTCCGCATAAAGGAGCTTATGGCGCAGCAACCGCCCAAGACCGACGACGCCGTGGACATAAGCGAGCTGCGCAACATCTACGAGACCTACAACCGCAACAAGATGTCGCTCGAGGCCAAGACGTCGAACATAATGATGATGAGGATGGCGTCGCTGTCGCTGGGAAGTATCTTTGCCATACTGCTGACGATGCTTCTGCCCAAGGACTTTGCGGGCGACACCACCGCCAGCGCCGCCATCAAGGTGGCAGGCAGCATCATAGCCATAGGCTTCTCGTGGATCATAGTTGACGTGAAGAACCGCAGCCTCATACAGCGCAAGGACCAGAACGAGCGCTTTTTCAGGAAGAAATACTGCTGCCCCAAGTGCGGCTATCACTTCGGCACAAAGCTCTATGAGAACATCCTGGCCGAGGGCAAATGCCCCAACAGCAGCTGCAAGTGCAAGTTCAAGGGAAAATAACAACCTTAAAAAGACATCATATTATGAAACACACAAGCATGATTAAGCTGATATCGCTGTCGCTGATGCTCCTGCTGGCAGCAGCGGCATTTCCGCAGAAGACCTACGTGGTGTCGGTCGGCATAGGCGAGTACAAGTATCCGCAGGTGGCCCCGCCCCTGCCCTGCTCGGTGGGCGACGCCCGTGCCGTGTCGCGCTTCTTCTACAAATACAACGGCAGCAGCGTGTTCATGCTGCTCAACTCTAACGCCACGCGCGACCACATACTGAGAGTGCTCAAGTCGGAGTTTGCCAAGTCTACGCCCAACGACGAGATAATCTTCGTCTACAGCGGCCACGGCGTGCAGGGCGGGCTTACCACCTACGAGACCAAAGACGCCTCGAGCCTCATCACATACAACGAAATACAGAACATCATGAAGTCGGCCAAGGCCCGCCGCAAGGTGATTCTGGCCATGGCATGCTATTCGGGAGGACTAACACTGAAGAACAGCAACGGCGGCAGGACGCCGCAGCGCAGCACGCAGAAGACAAGCGTGATGCTCTACACGTCGAGCCGCGCCAACGAGGTTTCGTGGGAAAGTCCCGACATGACCAACTCATTCTTCATCAGCCGCATACTCGAGGCCTTCAGGGGCGCCGCCGACAAGAACGGCGACAGGAAGGTTACGGCGCGCGAGCTGTTCAACTATGTCAACCCGAGAGTAATCAGCGACACTGAAGGCCAGCAGCATCCGCAGATGTGGGGTAAATTCGATGACAGCATGGTGGTCGTTTACGTAAAATAAAAACAACTATAGCAACAATGATAATAAAATGTCCATACTGCGGCCGGCGATTCGAGCTTCAGCGCCGTCCGCCCGAAACATTCTGCTGTCCCAAATGCTCATACAAGGTGCCGTTCAGCGTGATACTGCAGGAGCAGCACTCTGAGAAGACCATGGCAGCGCCGGCATCAGGCGCCCCCGTTACGGCAGGAGGCGAGCCCCAGGGACTGCCCACGTCGGTCATCAACGGACAGGGAGACAAGACGGTGGTGGTAGAGGGCCTCAACGGCGGCCTGAAGACAAAGCTCATACCCGAGCTGCAGCAGAAGAGCAAGGGCATACTGCAGGTGAGCTTCCAGGGCATGAGCTTCGGCACTATTAGCCTGCCCCACGGCAACTACTACAACCTGGGACGCAAGAGCTCTGACAGCACCGCACAGATAAAGATAACACCCGACATAGCCATGAGCCGCATACATGCAGGCATGCGTACCGTGAAAACGCCCGCAGGGCAGATTGTCTACCAAATAACATCCGTGAAGACAGAAAACCCCGTATACGTCAACGGGCATGCCATACCCAAGGGCAAGGCTTACAGCCTGAAGACGGGCGACATGATAAAGATGGGCGAAACCCTGATGAGGTTTCAAATGGTGTAAACACTGAACAACGATAGATTATGTCACAGAACAAGACAATAGTACCGGGCGTCGACTACGACAACCCCGGAAGCAGCGAGTATGACGAGGCAGCGTTCAGCAGCCTCTACACACGTTCGGGCAACGACGACAACCGCACATGCATAGCCGGCGCGCAGGGACAGGGCTTCCAGGCACAAAGCGCGTCAGGCGCAGCCGTGGCCGACAGAGACACCCGGCAGATAACCATGCAGAACCGCGTGATAGTGGGCTGTCTCTTCTCCATATCCCACGGACTGCTTGGCGAGATGTTCCCGCTCTATCTCGGACGCAACGCCATAGGACAGGCAGCCGGATGCGACGTGTGCCTAAGGGAGAAGACCGTGTCGCCCGAGCACGCCATACTCTACATACGCAAGGAGGGCAACCCCGTGCGCTTCAACATGACCATAACAGACTACAACTCGGCCAACGGAACCGAAGTGAACGGCACCGACGCCAGATATAACACTCTGACCGTAAACGAGAACGACGTCATAAGCATAGGCAGACACTACAAGCTGCTCGTAAAGACATTCAACGTGGAGGAGGCCGGCCTCTTTGAGGACGAAGGCTTTGAAGAGACAGGCATGGCGGCTGCAAGCGCCGCAACGGCAGCAGACGCCCGCCCCGAGGCTGACATACAAGACAACTTCTACTCACCATCGGGCAGCAGCGACGACTCGTCACGCACCGTCATATCGGGCATGTTCTGACACGCCGGCCACACGCCCGTAAACCATCATACAGAAACATATATCGCTTGACAATGAACGATAACCATCCTACATCTACAATCGGCCTTGAAGAAATAAAACTCATAGCCTCAACAGACACATGCGAGGCATACGGACGCTCCGGCATAGGCGGACGCGAAGAAAACCAGGACTCATACGGCGGCATGGTCAGCGGCAGGGTTGTCATCCTGACCGTATGCGACGGCATGGGCGGCATGAACGGCGGACAGACGGCATCGCGCATAGCGGCCACAGAGATAGTGCAGACCCTGGCCGAAGTGCCGGCAGAGAAGATTGGCCCCGAGGCCGTAAGCAGCGCCGTTGCCAACGCCAACGCAGCCATCTACAGGCGCGCGCTCAACGACCCGCCGCTGCGCGGCATGGGCACCACGACGACGGTTGTGGCCATAACGCCCGAGGCGGCATATCTGACACACATAGGCGACAGCCGCATCTACCAGCTGAGAGGCGGAAAAAAGATATTCAGAACCTTCGACCACTCAAAGGTGTTCGAGATGGTTGCGAAAAATCTGATGACCGAAGAGCAGGCGCGCCTGTCGAGCTTCTCCAACATAATAACAAAGGCCCTGGGCATAAGGCCGCAGGCTGCTGTCCAGGTGGAGAAGATACCCTATAGGGCCGGCGACAGGTTCATACTCTGCTCCGACGGCATATGGAACTGTGAGCCCGAACCTGAGATTATAAAGATGTTCAACGCCTCAAAGCGTCCCGACGAAGCCCTGCGCTATCTGACAGAAAGAGTCAACGCCATAGGCATACAGAACGGCGAAAGCCACGACAACCTTACAGCAATAGTTGTCGACATGAAGAAAGACTCAACATACCAGTACAGCTACATGCGGCGCATAAAGGACGCTCTGTCAGAGCAGATAAGGCTGATAAAGAAGAAGAAATAAAAAAGATAGACATAACGCATGAAGAAAATAACAGTAGGACGCGGCAACGACTGCGACATTGTCATACCCGACGAAAGGGACAACGTGAGCAGACACCACATGGTCATCTCGTTCAACCTGCTTGGCAAGATGACCATAAGCGACACAAGCAGCAACGGCACCTTCATCAACGAAAGGAGAATGCTGAAAGGAACATCCATACCCGTAACAAGAAACGACAAGATAAGGCTCGGAGACCGCTGGAACTTCGACTGGAACCTGGTAAAGGACCCTTACGTAACAATGCGCAAGACAATTATTGCGGCAGCCTCACTGCTGGTTGTTGTCATCATTGCTGCAGTATGGCTCATGTCTGCCGGACAGGCGCCGGCACCCGAAGCAGCTCCTGCTGCACCTAAGGAATATGTAGAGCAAGGCAAAGGCGAATGGAACAAAGACTCCACCAACAAGGTTGCCCCCACGGAGGTGTCGATACCCATAGGCACCAAAGCCGCTGCCGGCGACAACGACGCAAGCACCCGCAGGCGCAGCAGCAGAAAGCAGAGCGCAGGCAAAGCCGTAAAGGCTAAAGGAAACGCAGGGCAGACCAAGGCATCGGCCAACGTGAATGCACGCACGGACAACATGCCTGTAATAAACTGACAATAAGCACATCCGGCAGCATGGGCAATAAGCCCAAGGCCGGATGGCTGACATAAATACCGACCGGCATTAAGGATTACAGCAACAGCTGCCGGCAGAAAGCAGATAAAACACAGAACAATAAAAACGTTTTTAACAATAATGCGGACAACTATATACAAGACTGCATCAGCAGTTGTTCTCCTGTTGACCATCATAATTCCTGCATACGCACAGCAGGAAACCACCCTGATAATGAAAAACGGCTCAAAGATTACGGGCAACATCGTGGTTCAGAGACCCGGCAAGGACATCACCATGGAGGCAACAGAAGCACTGCTGGTGGTCAGCGACGGCGAAATAAAGTCGAAGAAAGACAAATATGTAAAATACGAAAAACTTCCGCGCGAATGGAAGCGCTGGGCCATGGAGACGAAGGCTCTGCAGGGAAACGCCGACGGGCGCTATCTGATGATGCACAGCATAACGACCGGAAACTACACCTACACCGACGTGGTGAAGACTGAAAAGGGCAACGTGCAGACCGACACTTACCTGCAGGCCGTGCCGACGACATTCAGCATAAAATGGAACGACATACAGGAAATCAGGCGCAAGGCTCCTGAGGCTGAAGAGGCCACGGGCGTTGACGACGAGGTGGAGACGGCGGCAGGAAAGACTTACCGCGGAACCATAGTGTCGCAGAAGATAGGACAGACGCTGGCTGTAAAGACCAGTTCGGCAACGGTAGAGCTGGGCATGGGCAACATACGCGAGATACGCAAGGTGGCACGCTCGCTCTCGCAGCCGCTCTTCGGTCAGGCAGGATTTGTCAACACGATAGTGATGAAGGACGGAACATCCAAGGACGGCATAATGACAGTTCAGCATTATGGCGCCAAGACCAGCGACCAATATGTAACCCTGCTGCACGAGGACGGCTCGAAAGAGAAGATACTGGCAGCCGACGTAACGGAATACAGGACTGCATACAACGGTGAAGACGGCGAGACATACAAGCCCGGCAGAGTCTACGTAAACGAGTTTGCCATATCAAGGGCAAGGACAATGACTGAAGACGGCGTCACGGCCTATGTGGACAAGAAGGTGTATCCCTTTCCCGAAGGCATCGTTACCACCTTCAAGGCTGCCGGCGCCAAGTTTCAGGGCAGCTGGCATCTGATAGCTCTCGACAACGTGGAACTGAAAAACGGCACAAAGAGCCAGGGCTACACCACGAAGACAAGAAAGACCAACTGCATTGACCCGTCGACAACCGACATGTCGGGCGGCATTAGCAGCATATCGTTCACCTATCTCTCACCCGGCTTCTATGCCCTCGTATGCGACGACAGCCCTGAAACCTACGTGATAAAAATAGCCAAATAGGCATACATAAAAATAAATATATGCGCAGGCTTTCAGGCTATATCTCCTATAATGAACGACGCCCGCCTGAAAAAAAATTTTGAGTTAACCGTAAGAAAGTCATCCTAAACAAATCTATACTAATATAAAGGCAAAGCCGGCTAAGGGCTGAAGCCTCTGAGAACAGAAAACGAAAAAAAATAACCATTAAACTGTAAGATTATGAATACTAACGGAACTAACCCAGGAATGAACGTTGAGGATTATGAGGATAAAGCCATCCAGAAGAGCAATGCAGCAAAGAGAATAGCTGTTGGCGGAGCAGCCTTCTTAGGAGGAGCGGCAGTGGCCGGCGGAGCAGCCTATGCGGCAGGACAGCCTGAAGGACAGACGGCAGACGAGACGCTGACAACTGAAGACATAATAGGCGGAGCCGAGGCAGGAAGCGAATATAAGGAAGCTGAAACACAAGAAACCCAGGAGACTCACACCTCTACGCACACAACGACAGAACACGTGGTGATAGTGGAAAAACCGGCGGCAGAAGTGTATCATGAGGAGGCACAGGCGGCAGAAGAGCCGAACGTAACATGGGACGAAACCACAAACTTCTATGTAGGCGACACAAAGATAGGCTCTATCGAGGAAGGCACCATCAACGGCCATAAATTCGCAATAGCCGACGGCGACGGCGACGGCGTGGCTGACCTGCTCGCCGTAGACTCTAACGGAAACAACCGCTTCGACCAGGACGAGTTCATGCAGCTCAGCGAGTCGGACAACATACACATGGGACACGAAACGGCTCAGGTAACCAACGAGCGATTCACCCCACAGGAGATAAACGGATACGATGAACAGCATCAAGCAAATGAAAACTATATAGCACAGAACCAGGAGCCTATATACAACAACTTTGAAGACGAGAAGACCGGCGAGGCATACCACGGCGACTTCGCAGAGAACAATCCTGACTACAACCCTAACGGACTGGTAGACGGATATAACTCTAACCAGTATCTGGCAGAAAACGACAGATATTCAGCCGAAATGGAAGGCTTGCCCAACCTTGAAAACCGTATAGACGACGGATTCAACGAAGACATAGCCGAAAACGACATATATGCTGCCGACGGACAGCCTGAAGAATATATAGCCGAGAACGATACTTATACTGACGACAGCACATACACTCCCGAAGTGGACGATCCTGCAATGGCACAAGCCGAAACATACGACGAGTCTGACAACATTGAATACGACAGCGACCTGGCCGAAAACAATGCTGATGCCGAGGCCGACGAGAACAGCGAATCGCTCGACTCCATGATGGAAAATGAGGAGTTTCTTGGATAAATAGAGAAATAACACAGATAGTCAAACAATAAAAACAATTAAGAATATGCCTAAGAAAACTTGTCCAAACGGACATATATACGACTCTAACATCTATGGTGACGAATGTCCGTTGTGCCCTAAAGACGGCAACAGCACACAGTTTAACTCAAAACAAGATTTCGGAATGCCTCCGTTCGACCAGGCTCCTGACTCAGCATACAGAACACGCGTTGCCCCTCCTGCAGGAATGCCGCAGCAGGGGGCAATGGGTTCGCCTGTGATGGGCGGAATGGACGCTGCCGGCGAGACACGCTTCCCCGGACAGCAGCAGTCGGCACAAAGACCCGTGAACGGCACCATAATCAGACAGCCCAAAGGCGTGCCCACGGCACAGGGACGCAAGCTGGTAGGATTTCTGGTAACCTACAACCGCGATCCGCTGGGCAAGTCATACAACATTTATGAGGGCAAGAACTTTATCGGACGCGACCGCTCATGCGACATCTGCGTGCCGGAAGACAAGCAGATGTCGGGCCGCCACATGTCGCTCCTTTACAGAAACGTGGACAACAAGTTCAAATACCGCGACGAGCAGTCGAGCAACGGAACCTTCGTCAACAAGGAGCTTTCTGACGAAGGCGAACTGAAGAACTACGACATAATACGCCTGGGCAGCACCGTGTTCATTTTCATAGCAATACCACAAATAGGATAAAATCATGGAAAACTATATAATAGCCAACTGCACCGACACGGGCAGGGTGCGCAGCGTTAATGAAGACAGCATGACCACCTTCGACTCTCCAAACGGAAGAGTCGTTGTAGTATGCGACGGCATGGGCGGACAGAAGGCCGGCGACGTGGCATCGCAGCTCGCCGTGGCCGTGATACAGGACATCCTGACCGACAACACATTCGCCACAGCCGAAGAGGCTATCAACAGCTCTATCATTGCCGCCAACCAGGCCATACTGCGCAGGGCTTCGCAGAACGACGGACTAAGCGGCATGGGGGCTACATGCGTGATGATCATCATCAGGGACGGACAGGTGTACTACGGCTCTGTGGGAGACAGCCGCATATACTACGTTGCCAACCGCAACATACATCAGATAACCAAAGACCAGTCGTATGTCCAGGCGCTCGTCGACTCAGGGCAGATAAGCAAGGAAGACGCCGAGCATCATCAGGACAAGAACCAGATAACCAATGCCCTCGGACTTGAGAACATGACACCTCCCGTGATAGGACAGATGCCTATAACGCCAGAACCGGGCGGTGTGTTTGTGCTGTGTTCCGACGGCCTCAGCGGCATGGTCAGCAACAATGCCATACTCAACACCGTAACGCGCTATGACCTGCCGCTGAAGGAGCGTGCAGACATGCTGGTGAGCCAAGCCAACGATGCAGGAGGAGTAGACAACATAACGGTGCAGCTCGTGGAGTTTCCAGGCGGAGGAGGCAAGCGCGGCAGCATGCAGCCCAACGGCTACACCTCAACACGCGCAAAGAAAAGCCACACGCTGCTTTACTCCATAATAGGCCTGCTGATGGTGGCAATAGCCGGCGGAGGCATCTACTGGTACCTGAACAAGGACAGCAAGCCGCAGACAAAGCCCGAGGTAATAATGAAGAAGACACAGACACAGGCAAAGCCGCAGCCGAAAGCTGAGAACGCTGAACCTTCAGCACCCGAGACTACGAATAGCACAAAGGAGGTGAAGAAGGTGATAACCGTAAAGGAAAGCGAGCCCGTCAAGACCGTAAAGCCAAAGGTTACAGACAACAAAATATCTACAAAGAAAGCCATCACGAAAGAAGCTCAAAAAGCAACTGACAAGAAAGGAAGCTCAAAGACAGAAGAGATAAAGAAAAAGATTGTCGAGGAAAAGAGCGGAGACACCGGCAGGAAAGAGAAAGATGGCATTGTGTATGAAAATCTAAAAGGCGAAAAATAATTATCTCGATGAGACAAATTGCTAACTATATCATTGACGACGAGCCTATTGCCCGTGGAGGCATGGGGAGAATATTCCGTGCACGCGACACCAAGGGCAACATAGTGGCGATAAAGGAGATTCTCCCGGAATTTGCCACCGACTGGTCGATAATAGACAGAATAGAAAAGGAGGTGAAGTTCCTTGTAAGAATAGACCACCCCTCTATCGTAAAGCTCTATTCGGCCTTCCGCGACGAGCACACACAGTGCTACTATATCGTCATGGAACTTGTTGAAGGACTGAACATCGAACAGTATGTAACAAGGCATGGCCCCATACCAGAACAGCAGGCAGTGGAGATGATGATGAAAATACTCGACGCGCTGCAGTGCGTACACGACTCACACATCGTGCACCGCGACATCAAGCCGTCGAACATCATGGTGCGCCCTGACGGCAGCATCTGCCTGCTGGACTTCGGCATAGCCAAGGATCTTGACAACAATAACGGCAACACCATACCGGGCTCTATACTCGGCACAAACGGATATATGAGTCCGGAGCAGGCTGCCGGCTACTCCATAAACTACCGTTCGGACATATATGCCGTAGGCTGCGTGTTCTTCTATATGCTCACAGGACACCATGCCTTCAACACGCTCTCCAACGAGTTTGAGACGAAAGACTCGATAATAAACGACGAATTTCCGAAGCTCTCCAAATACAAGAAGGGCATATCCGACGTGCTGCAGAAGGTGCTCGACAAGGCTACGGCCAAGAACATGATGCAGCGCTACCAAAGCTGCTACGAGTTTATGTCGGCACTGAGCAACGGCACCAACGTAAGCAACATATCATCGCGCAACATGCCGGTGAAGATATCAGTAGGCCGCGAGATGTGCGACATCATAGTGAACGACTCGGCACGAAAGATAAGCCGCCACCACGCTGACATAGAGCTGAAGGAGTTTACCGGAGGAAAATATTATGTGTTCACAGACTGCAGCTCAAACGGCACTATCGTAAACCGCAAGTCTGTATGCAAGACCTCGGTAAACATCCCCGCAAGCGGGCCTGCCCCGGAGATTTATCTCGCAGGAGTGATTGAGGGACATCTCGACTGGAACAAAGTGGTGGAAGAACTCGACAAGCGTGCACGTGCCATACAGGACGCGGAAGACACGCCGACGGAAGATGACAACACCGTGTCGGAAACGACAACCATATCCAAGCCCAATGAAGAAAACGCTAAATATGTAGAGAAGGATGCCACGGGATGGCTGATAGCAGCCTACATATTTGCCATTCTCGGCGGATTCTTAGGAATAATACTTGGCACGGTGGTAGCCACAGGAAAGGTGGAGATGGTGAGCGGCGAAAAAATATACAAATACAAGTCTGACCACCGCAGGCTCGGATGGGGTGCGGCAATATTGTCCATCATATCCATGGTCGTGTGGAAATTCGTAATCCTTGTGTGATAACCTTCCATTACTGATATATAAGACTCTTGGAGACATTACCCGCCGGCGGAATTATCCTGACTGGCAGCTGACAGTTATAGTTTCAAAAGATATCATTTCAGCCTGCGGAACATGGGCTTTCGTCTTCTGAAAGATAACCTTTCACAACATAAAAGGACACCTTTTGGAAACCTGCCGGGATCAAGAGAAAACCGTAAGAAAAAGCCGCAGAAATGCGACAGACCGTAAGTTCCGGCGCAATGGCATAAAAGAACCTGACGTCTACCTTGAAAATCATTCATTGAAGCAACATGATACCGACAGACATACTTAATTATAGAATTGTGCGCCACCTGGGCTCAGGCGGCATGGGCAGTGTTTATCTTGCAGTAAACACGAACATTGACCAACAGGTGGCAATAAAGGCCTTGAAGCCTGAAATAGCCCGTAACCCTGCGCTCCGCGCACGATTCAAGCAAGAGGCCGAACTGCTCTGCTCGCTCGACCATCAGGGCATTGTGAAGTTCCTCAACTATGTTGAAACGCCTGAAGGCGTGTTCCTTATAATGGAATATGTCAAAGGAATAACGCTCGAAGACTTCATCAACAAGAAAAACGGCCTGATTGTCGAAAAGAAAGCCTATCCCATGATATGTGAGATACTTGATGCGTTTGAATATGCCCACTCCAAAGGCATTGTTCACCGCGACATCAAGCCCTCGAACATAATCATACAGGAAGACGGGCATATTAAGATAATGGACTTCGGTATAGCGCAGATTGTGTCTGAGGCTAATATGGCTGACAGCAGATACATAATGGGCACACCGACATACATGAGCCCCGAGCAGATTTACGGCAGGAACGTAGACACCCGTTCGGACATATATTCAATCGGAGTGCTGATTTACCACATGCTGACAGGCCGCGCGCCGTATGACTCAACCATGCTTACGGCGCAGGAAATAAGGCAGAAGGTGGTGAGAGAAGACATGCCGCGCATGGCAGAATATTATCCTTATATATCAAACAAGATACAGGAGGTTGTAGACAAAGCCACACAAAAGATTCCCGAAGCACGCTATCAATCGTGCATGGAGATGAAGGCCGCCGTGAAGAAAGCCATCGCCCCCGACCCTATACCGCGCCCGCTGATCTACGGAGGAGCAGCCGTAGCGGTGATACTGATGCTCGTGGGCTTCTTCACATGGGACTACTACCGCACAAAGGTAAAATACTATCGCGATTATGTTGAAGTCTACGGCATACCCGAAGGAGTGGGCCGGCTGAGCAGCAGCGAAATGTCTCACCGCGAGGCGTCGTACCGCTTCGAGTATTCAAGACACAAGCTCCGCCGCGTGTCGTACGTGAACAGCAAGGGCAAGCTGGTTGACCATCACGACTCTGAAGACAAAGACCGCATAGTTGACATGACGCTGCTTTACACCGAAGGAAGCGGAAAGGTTGACTCTGAGAAATTCATGGACCGCAGCGGCAAGGTGCTGTACGTAAAAGACTACGACAGCAACATGAAGACCTGCACCTTCAAGCTGGACGACGAACTCGGCACCGAGATGACGCTCAACGCACAGGTGAAGCTCTTTCAAAGCGCATTCGATGTTTCTCTCGACGGAAAGGGAAAGATATCAAAGTACATTCTCGAATATGATGACGAAGGACATCTCGTGAAGGTTGAATATGCCGGATTCGGCAATGTCAGGGTGCCCGACGGACAAGGCATCTTCGGCCGCAGATATGTCCTTGATGACGAAGGACGCGTAATAGAGGAACACTATCTTGGAAAAGACGGCAAGCCCAAGGCCACACAATTCGGCCTCGGCGTGAAGAAATTCACCTACGACGATGACGGCAACCTGTCTAAGATTGTTTACCTCACGGTGGACGGAAAGCCGAGCAGCGACGGCAACAACTGCCCGGTGGTGCTGCTGACCTACGACAAATGGGGCAACCGCACATCAGAGAAATACACCGACATAAACGGCCAGCCGATGATACGCAAGGACGACGCCTTTGCGGGCATACTCTACGAATACAACGACGACGGCACATGCAAGAAGAGACAGTATCTCGGAGTAGACGGCAGGCTGACATACGTTAAAGGCGTCAGCGGATATGTCAACGAGTATGATGACAACGGATACCTGTCGGGCATTTCGTATGTCGATGCCAAAGGAAATGCGGCATACTTCAACGACACGGATGACGAAGCCACATATTCGAAACAGAAATTTGTCAACGACGACAAGGGGAACATTATCGACCACAAGCTGCTCGACGCGTCGGGCGAACTCGTAGAGACGGCTTACTTTGCCCACAAGAAAAGCACATACGACTCGCTGGGCAACATGCTCACAGAATATTACTTCGACAAAAACGGAAAGATATACGCACCTGCCAAACTGGGATACGCCGGCCTGGAGGCAAGATACGACAAGCAGGGACGCCTGGCAAGACTCACCTACATGGGCGCGGCCAAGGAGCGCATAATGCTCTCAGACATGCACTTCTGCTATTTCACCAAAGAATATGACGCCCGCGGAAACTGCACGAAGTTCTCTTACTTCGACGACAAGGACAAGCCGGCCATGACGTCACAGGGAGCGTCAACGGTGTGCTATGAATATGACGACAACGGAAACGAGACAGCGCGCTACTTCCTCGACACCGAAGGCCGCCCGTGCGTGCTCAACAATTTCTGCTCACGCGTGGAATACGAGTACGACAGCCAGGGCAACTGCATATCAGAAAGGCACAAGAACACCGACGGAAAACTGATGTCGGTGTCGGGAGTGGCATACTATGAGTGGGAGTTCGACCAGAAAGGCAACATAACGGCCGAACGCTCCATGGGCACAAACGGAAAGCTTGCCGCAGGGAAATATGAAATCAGATACAAATATGACGGACGCGACAACGTAACCGAACGCTCATACTTCAGCAGCGGAAACAGGCCGGCACTGTGTGACGGGGGATATCACAAAGAGGTGATGAAATACAACTCGAACAACATGTGCGTGCAACAGGAATACTACGGAACCGACGGCAGGCTGAAAAACATCAGCGGACAGAACCTTGCTGTCATAAAGCGCGAATATGACGAGCGCGGAAACAAGACCTCGGAAGTGTTCTTCACGCAGAACGGCACACAAGGATGCGACAACGAGAAGGTGCACAAATACTACAACCAGTACGACAGAATTGCCAACAAGGTGAGCCATCAGATTTCATTCGGCATTGACGGCAAGCCCGTTGTAGCCAACAACATCGCGGCTGAAGGCCGCACCGTCTACGACAAGCGGGGCAACATGACCAAGATAATGTGCTATGACGGATACGGAAAGAGCATAAACGGCAGACAGGGATGGAGCGAGTGCAGATTCACATACAACGAAGCCGGCGACATCACCTCGAAGGCATACTTTGACATCAACGGTAAAGCCGTTGCCGACAAGAGCGAGAAGATACACAAGTATACATACACATACAACGGGATGCGCATGCTAAGCAGCGAATCTTATTACGGCGCCGACGGCAAGCCGGCAAACACGGCAAGCGGATACAGCACCGTAAAATATAAGTACAACAAGCAGAACCAGCTTACGGAAACGGCATGCTACGGAGCCGGAGGCCGCCCCGTGGACAACAGTCAGGGATGGCACCGCCTGGTTTACTCTTACAGGGCAGGCACACAGTATAAATGCGTCTTCTACGACAAGAACAACCGCAAGCTGGGCACAGCCACAAACACAGACGGCAAATGGAGCCTGCAGGTGGAGCAACGGCAGAACATGACCGGAGGCTATGGCTGGCAGGCAGCATGGCGGCAAGCGGCAAGAGAGTGCCCCACGAGGATAGCCGACGGACTGACAATAGAAAGCGTAACCGTAGGCAACGACGCCGTTACCCTGGCCGTATACATCGAGAACTTTTCATCAGAACAGATAACAAGCGAAATGCTCAACGTCCTGCGGCAGTTTGTGTCAACACTCAGAAAGTCGACGTCGACGCCGTCGTATGTTGACATACGCATGATAGTGTACGACATGAACCGCGAAAGGACAGCCATAATATAAAAGAATAAGAACAATAACACCTATAAGACGATGAAAACTTTAAAAATCATTATCTGCCTGCTTTTAGCGTTTACGGCATCAGCATCGGCAGGCGATCTGACTCCGGCTCAGAAAGACGCACAGCTAAAACTTTACAACTATTTGCAGAAGAAGAAATACGAACCTTCTGTCGACACGTCTGACAACAGTGTATGCTTCCGCCGCGAGGGAGTGCTCTACTGGATAACGTTCGACGAGAACTCGCCCATACTCTACACCTTCCACAGAAAGGCATTCAAGGTGGGCGCTGACGAGATGTCGTATAAGCGCATACCCAGCATAATAGCTGCCAACGAGGTAAACCGCAAGCACAAGACCGTGAAGCTTACCGTTGAAGACAAGAAGGTTGAGATAGCCATACAGGTATATGCCGCAAAGACCGAAGACTTCACGGCAGTGTTTTCAAGCTACTTCTCAAGATTCGAGGATGTAGACACCGACTTTAAGAACGAATACCAGACGGCTCTAAAGGCTGAGCGCGAATCAATGAACAGACTGGAAGAGGAGGCACGCAAGGACCTTCCGCCAAGCGTGCTCACCGACAAGATTGTCAACATGTCATTCCGCCTGCTCGATGCCGACGGCGTGGAGAAGACGCCCTACGACCAGCCTCTGCGCAGCTTCAACGCAAGATACATACAGGCACGCATAGAGTTTGCGCCATGGAGAGAGAAGGCACAGGACTTCGACCTGCAGCTGAGGGTTACAAGACCTAACGGAAAGACAATCTGCATGCCAGGAAAGAAAGTAACCTCGGAGATGAACATAACACTCGAGAAGTCGAAGAAGAACCAGATGATAGAGTTAGGACAGTTCGGCTCGCCTAAAGAAGGATTCTGGAAGGCCGGCGAATACAAAGTGGAAGTCATCGAGTCGGGCGACGTAATTTACACCACCACGTTTAATATCCTGTAAAACACACACAACATGAAAAAGCTAATCATATTTGCCGCCATAGCCGTGCTGACGGCGGCTTTGTGCGTAAGCTGCAAGCAAAAGAACAAAGACATTGAACTGCTGCAGAACTTTGTTGAAGAGATAAACTCACAGCCGGGCAAAGACCTTGCTAACGGAACCGTGTTGACAAAATGTGAATACAAGCAGGGCGACAGCCTCTTCACATACAGGATAAAGGTAAGCGACGACCGCTTCAGCAACGTTGCGGCAGACTCGGTGAAGAGCACGCTGTCAAAGAAGCTGACAGAGCCGGGAATGCAGAAACTTGTAAAGATACTGTCGCGCAATTCTATCGGACTTCAGTATGTATACGAGATGGAAGGCAACGAGATGACCGTAGTGTTCACTCCTTCTGAACTTAGCACACAGCAGAATCAATAACATTTCATCAACGTTGTGTCAGAACCGGATTTGCCCGGACACCTGGCTGCAGCAGCGACGCGTTGCATGCTGCGCCTCAGGTAGCGGTCAGAGCGGTTCCGGCACTTTTTTATTATAACACATATTGTCATGACATTCACAGATTCAGTCAGATCATGCATAAACAAATATGCCACCTTCAGCGGGCGCGCATCGAGGTCAGAATTCTGGTGGTTCTGGCTTTTCATCTTTATTGTGCAGATCGTTTCGCTCACCATATTCTCCGTCATAGGCTATCTGCTGGGAGGCTACGACGGCTGCACGATATCATTATCTATCTGTTCAGTATTATGCATCCTGCTGCTCACCGTGCCATACCTATCGGTGCTTGTCAGGCGCCTGCACGACACTAACCACAGCGGATGGTGGTATTTCATATCGCTGATACCGCTCATAGGCACAATATGGCTGATAATACTTCTTGCCACCGACAGTGACGAGGAGAACAAGTACGGCCTGCCTGTTTATTAACACACAACACCTTTACAAGCAAAGAACTGAAAAAACAACAATAAAAAAATGGCAAAAATAAGACTACAGGGAGAAGAAGAGAAAAGAAAAAACATATGTTTTGAGGTTGACACCGCCAATCCGCCAATAGGCGAAGGAGGCATGGGCAAGGTGATGAAGGGCGTCTGCATAGACATCGCGACCAACATATCGCGCCCCGTCGCCATAAAGTTTCTTTATGAAGACCTGCCGCCACACGCCATAGAGAGGGCACGGCGCGAGGCATCAATACGCCTGCGCAACGACAACCTGATAGAGATGCTCGGATTCATCGAAACCGAGACTAAGCACGGCACGATGACGCGCAAGCACTACCACGTTGTCAGCGAGCTGCTTAACGGCATTCCGCTGTCGAGCATCTTTGAGGGCAAGTGCACCGACGCCGACGGCCACGAGAATCCGTTTGCCAAGAAGCTGCTAAAAGAGTTTCAGGCAGACTCCGTACACTTTGCAAAGACCATAATGCTCAACGTCCTTTCAGGACTCATAGCGCTGCACGACGCTGGATACGTACACCGCGACATCGACCCGTCGAACATCATGCTGACCGAGGACGGACACATCAAGCTGATCGACTTCGGTATAGCGAAGCAGGTGAACAAGCTCACCACCAACGACCGCGGACTGACAACTGCCGGAACCTTCATGGGCAAGGCTGAATATGCCGCGCCAGAGCTTGCCATAGGCGACCTGAAACACCAGAACCAGACCACCGACATATACGCCATGGGCATACTGCTCTATCAGTGCATCGTGGGCCATGTGCCGTTTGAAGGACAGTCGCACGTAGTGCTCGAGAAACAGCTGCACAAGAAAATTCCACTCGCACAGATCAAAGACCGCGGCATGCGCAAGATAATAGAATGCGCCACCGACAAAGACCAGAACGTGCGCTATCAGACAGCGGCACAGATGCGCGTGGCGATAGAAAACCTCGACGGCAAGAAGCGACAGCTCAAGAAGTCGACAAGGATAACCATAGCTGCCGCCTGCGCAGCCATAGCGGTTGCCATAATAGCCATAGGAGGTGTGTCATATCACAACAAGAAGGTGGAGCAGGAGCAGATAGCTCTCGAGATAAAAGCCACCAACGACTCGCTGCGCACCAAGACCGAAACCCTCACTCTCACGGCCGACAAGAGCCTCGCCACAGGCGACAGGCACGACGAGGGATACGAACGCCACTATATCGACGCCTACAAGAAATACATGGAGGCACTGGCCATTGCCAAAAAGATAACAGAGAACAAGCCTGACACCAAGAACATAAGCCTCAACCGCGACAAGGCCAAAGACGCCCTGCTGAAGGCAAAGGCCGAACTGGAAGCCAAGGCTAAAGACTTTGAGGCCAGCGACATGCAGGATATAGCCAAAGAATTCCACACCAGAGTTAAGAACATTACAGACGCATTAAGTTATAATCCATAATCTTTTTTTGAACTATGAGTACTATTGCCAAACTTCTTTTAACCGTTGTCATTGCCGTGTTGTCTCTTCAGGCCAACGCACAGACCGCCGGCGACCGCCTGTTTGCACAGGGACAGAAGCTGCAGCTGAAGCAGACCGTAAGCTCGCAGAAACAGGCCATTGCAAAGTTCAGCGCAGCCAAGAAGGCCTACGACTCAAGCACCAAGAAGGCCATGTGCGACAACCAGATTGCAATATGCAGGAGCAACATCAAGCTGATAACGCGAAAGACAAGGACCGTGACGAAAAAAGAGACCGTCGTGCTCGAGAAAGCCGACTCTGCCGTTCCGCCCGAGGTGGCCAAAGACCCCGTAAGGCTCAGCCTGTCGGTGTCGTCGGTAGAATTTAAGTCGTCAGGCAAGAAGAGCGACAACCACGAGGTGACGGTAAACTGCAACTACGACGACTGGACCTACACCTTCCCGGAATGGGTCGACGTCACCAAAAACGGCAACAAGCTGACGCTTACCGCCGACCCCAACAAGACAGACGGAGAACGCTCGGGCGTGCTCACCGTAAAATGCTACGATGAGAAGGCCGAACTGATGATCTATCAGAAAAAGCCGTTCTCGCTGAAGTCTCTCATCGGCGGCAAGAAGTAAGAACAACATAAGCTGACATGAATATCACTGACCGTGAAGTGGTCCGGGCACTGCTGCAACGCGACGCCCGGGTCACAAGGGACTTCTTTTACCGTAAATGCTATCCGCTCTTCAAGTCTGTGTACGACAACTACCACACAGACTGCTCGTCGTGCATGGAGTTTATAAGCGAAATATACGTCCACATAATGACTCCCGACAAAGCCGGCGGACAATGCAAGCTCGAAGGGTTCAGATACCAGAGCACGCTCTTCACATGGCTAAAGGCCGTGTGCCTCTTCTACTGCTACAAGAGATATGAGCGCAGGACAAAAATGCCGACAGAACAAATTTCTGAAAAATTTGACGGCCAGGGTGTAAGAATCGACACCATTCCCGCATCTATAGAGTTAGACATCTCATCTCTTCAGGCCGACGACGCCGAAACCATACTGAGGCTGATGCCCAACAGAAGATACAGCAGGCTGATAAGACTGCGATATCTATGCGGACACACCAACGAGGAGACGGCCATGATGATGGGAATGAACATGAACACCTTCTACAACAAGCACAAGATGGCTAAAGAACAATTTTTAAAGACACTAAGAACGGAGGAAATGCGACATGGATGACTACGGCAACTTTACCCTTGACGAGAACATGTTTTCGGCATGGCTCGACGGAAATATGACGCCCGACGAGGAAGAGGCTTTCATGGACATGTGTGCCGACGACCCCGCCATGGGCGAAATACTCGACGCCAACGACCAGGTAGACGACTACTACGAAAATCTTGTAGACGGAGGATACGAGATACCCGAGGAGTTCGACACCGACTTCGACCTGCCCTACATATCACCGGCAGACGAAGACGACGACATTTACAGCTATGAAGACATCGAACCGTATGACGACAGCAGCGACAGCCATGACATGACTGACGACGGCATGACAGACAGCGACGGCTTCGACGACGACAACGCGACGGACCACTTCGGCAGCGACACCTATCAGGACATGGACTTAATGTAGCCCATACAGACACATACGGCGGGCCGCCACGCCAACGGCAGCCGCATGGACATCTTAAGAATTACTATCCGCAGCCCTCTCCCATTGAGGTGCTGCGGATATTTTTATTGCAAACAATATTAATCATTAAATCGATAATTTGCCTTAAAATTCTTATCTTTGCATAGTAACAAACATCTTGGCTTTGCCGAGGCGTTATAAACAATTATATTATTTATGAAATAATAAACTATAGCAGTTTTTCAGATTAAATCTTATGAATATAGCGCAGCAATTTGTAAACATTCTTCATATTTTCCCGACCGTTTGACGCTCTCAGAACACGCATGCTCTTCGCCATACCGCGGTTTGGGGTGAAAAAGGACGAAAAACGGGGCATTTTGTTAAGACACTGACTGACAAGGAGTTGCAGCAAATAAGCGTGGAAAGCAGAAGTGTTAAAAAACATAACCGGCCCACTTACGCATAAAAAGTGGCCCAGTTACGGATGAAAAGGTGCCATTTCCGAGGCTCAAACTTATGATTTCAGGCCCAGAAATGACTGATTTTAGTGGCATTTTTCGGCTTATATGCAAACGTATGTTAATAAAACAACATTCTTATTGTCATTTTATTAACATACGTTTACCTTTCATTCTCTAGATTGAAAAATATTTTTGTCATAAGTTTTTACCATATATACAGTAAATAGCGCATGGCAAATTATTCACATTTTTATATTGCAATTAGAGGTAAATTTTGTTTCCCTAATTGAAAAACTAATTGAAAAATATGTTTGCCACGATTATTCTACAAAGGATTGAATTTGCATCAATACCATAACAGAATATTATGACAATGAAAAATCAATTTATTTCATTCAAAACTTTTTTACGATGACCTTAATTTAGTTTCCTTTACCTATAAGTGTAATGTTCTTCTTAACTGCAAAAGGTCCATCTTGAATATAATCTATTTTAAATATGCAAGTAGCTTTCCCATCTTTATTCACTAATGAAAAATAGAAAGATTTGTTATCAATGCGAACACATCGCCCCATATAAAAATCTGTTTCATGATCTGTTTCAAGTTGCTGAATATATTTTTTTGCTCTGTGCAGTTTTTCTCTGTCTATGGCTTTTATAAATTTTCTTGCTGTTTTTTCTGATTCCTTATGTGCCCCAATAAGAGCCTGCCCAAACATTTTCCCCATATATTTAGCTTCTATTTTTTCCATTTCGCCACTTAAAATCATTTCAATGTACCGCTTAGTTAAAGAGTTTTCAGAAGCAACATTATACTTGTTACTTTTATAATCCTCCAAATATGCAGAGTTTTCAGCTAATTTAATTTCTTCATTCATTATGTCTCCAAAATCATGAATTCTCACCAAATCTCCTTGTAAATTGTAGATAATCGTTATAGGCCCTTTTGTGTCTCCAAATTTAAAATCGTAATGTTGAATGGCGTATTCTGGGTAATTATCAAATACCTTATAACTTGTCTCAATAGGATATGTCTTCTCCACCCATTTACTATTCTCTTCATCATTGTTAATCCATTCATATCCTTTAGTTAGATTTTTTCTATCCATTTTATAAACCTCATACCAAGTAATCGGTTCTTTCACAATTATTTCAGCCATAGGATATTTATAGCCAATATCATTTGATTGTAAATAAGTATTGGAACCACTTATATTAATAGCATAAAAGGGGTATGCAACGCTGTCTATATTAAAATAATGATTAAATTTACTTTCATAATGCTTCATATCGTCGATAGAAAACGTTTTTGCGTCAATTTTAGTAGAATATATAATTTCGTTCAGTTTATTTATCATAGATTTTGTGTACTGGCGAATATCCCCTTTTGTTATCCAAATATCATTAGTTTCATTATATAAATTTTTTATATGGTTGTATAGTGGATTTTTCTTACTACATCCTTGATTTACAAAATTTTGGAGTAATACAATGTCTTTTCTGATATATGTAGTGTCAGGTATATACATAGTCTTACATTTGTAAGGTGGTATATCAAATTCTTCTTTAGCATTACAATTTTGTGAGAATATAGGAGCAAATACAAAACTTAAGAATAATATTGCAGGCATTATTATAGACAAGAATTTCCACTTAGCATTAGATGTCTTATTGCCATGATCGTTCATACTGTCAGAGATGTTTATCTTCTTTATTTTCAGTTCATCTGAATTTACACTCAAAAATCTTGCAATTTGACTATTCGTTATTTGAAACGCTGTATTATCATGTTTTGAGTCATTATCATTGAGCATCTGAATGTATTCATGTTCAAAATTTGCACGATATAAATCTATAAAATCATGAGAATCAAAATAGCCTGTTGATTGGTTTCGCTGTGCCAATATATCAATGATTTTTTTAGCTTGATCTTTAGTTATCATATTCTATTGTTTATTAATTTTACAACACGTTTTTATAAGACCTATTCAAAATAAATTACTAAACGTTTAGTCCCGTCTGAAGATTCACTTAACGCAGTGTTGCTATAAAAACTAAATAAAATCTTCATCAGACATGACAAAGGTACAAATTAAATCCAAACAAATCATGTCTTATTTCAGAATATTTTCAATCATGAATTAAACCGATACGATTTTTCAATATAATTGATTCAACTTTGGATTTTCAAAACAAAATCAATAATTACCTTGCAGTCTGGTTTACCTTATTTGTAATGATGGAAATGGCCGACATGGAGAGTTCTATTTCATAAATCCCACACATTTCTTACTCTATATAAGAAACACTCATACCTTTGACATACAGAGAGACGACAAGCTTTTCTATAGAAAGTCCACTGTTTTCATGTTTGAGTACTGCTATCGGCTCAAACTGGCCATTACGGCCATGGGAAATAGAGATGACAACCTCACCATGTTCTGTTTGGGTCCTCTTCTGATAGATACCATTGCGTGAGCTTCCACTATTATTTCTTGCTACAGAAATCTTTTAATTGCCCAAATGAGCATCTATCTCACCTTCCAACATCTTCTCTAACACCTGGGCATGCAACTGCTTCAAGAATTTGCTTAAATCGGATTCTGTATTGAACTGGCTAAGGAATTACTTGCTTAACACCTCATCAGGCACTATTTGATTCTTTTCTTTCATAATCTTATTCATTGGTAAATATATAAAATAAAAATACAGAACTCTATTTTGAGTTCTGTATTTTACATTTACACAAAATATTTTATAGTGCCCTAATTATTGTAAAAAAATTAAACTTATTTATGGTGTTGTATTAAATAATCATCATATTTTAAATTAAAGATAATACTTTTCTAAAAAGATCATTATCTGTACCAAATTCTGTATATAAAGGAATGATATTTACATTTGAACAAATTATTTGCTTGTCGTACCCTAATATCTCTATATTTTTTATAAAAGCTTCATAACCTTTTTCATCTTTTGTTATATAATAAATTGTTTGACAATTTGAAGTTTTATTGGAAATAGAGGTAAAGAATTCATCAAAATAATCCGAGTCCGTGATTCCAACAGATAATCCAAATATGATTACGTATTTAGCTTTTAAAAGATCTTTTATAATATTAGTTTCAACATATGCATCATTTAATTTTTTTATTATAGGAATAAAATAATGATTATTCTTTACAGTTTCAGGCATACGTTTAAAATCAATTCCTACAATCATATTTTGTGATAATGAAGGTATTAATATTTGCCTATATTCATCATAAGAACAAAAAAAATAACGTCCATGAACGAATGTAAATTCTTTTTGTAAAGGAAGTTCTACATATTCATAAGGATAAGTATAATTAAAAGTATAAACTTTACTTTTATTTGAGAAATTCTTCAAGAATAAATATGCGCAGGATGATACATTTATTTTTAAATTATTATTAGTTGTATAAGTAAAGAAAAACGAAAAATATCTTTTAAAGGCTATCCATTCTTCATTTATAAGTTTAGCGTATTCTTCATTTCTTTTATTATTATACCATGATAAAATCTTTTCACGTATTTCATTTTCAAAATCACTCCATCTTTTTTTATCAATATTTAATGGATTACAAGCAGGGCATAAATGATAATTACAATAAGAATTAAATGATAAATCTATTCCTAAATCTCTATCAAATCCATTACCCAAAATTACAATTGTTTCGTTCATCTATATTTATTCTTTATTTAATCAGTGCTTATCTAAAGTCTTATTCATTTTCTCCTGTACAGCCTGAACTTTCCTATCGGCCGGCCGTTGGTGTCGATAAATCCGTGGAGGGTTATTTCCTCGTCGTCGGTCATGCCGAAGCCGTCGGAGTCGGCGTAGTAGCTGCCGTCTGGGCGCACGGTCCATTCAACTGCCGCCTTGCTGCCTGTAAACGGGAAGACCCAGAAGCGGTAATGGGCCTTGAAGGCGAGGTATGGGCACTGATGTTTGATGAGCCGCATGGCTGACGGCTCGATGTCGGCTTCGGTCAGGAATTTCACTTCTCCGTGTTCAACGAGCGTTATCAGCCGCCTGGTGCCGCCGTCGTTACGGCAGAGCCACATACTGCCGTCGCTGCTGTCTATTCTAAAAATCTTGTCGCCGAGCAGCTGCCTTATTTCGTAGCGTGACGGGTTGGCCTCGATGTCGTCAAGTATCTTTCTGTGTTCGGTGTCAGTGGTATTCATAAGTTGTAAAGTGAGTTTGACTAATTCATGTTACTTAAGATTGGTGGTAAAGAAATCTTTTAATGGTTGTAATGCTTCAACATCCAGGTTCCAATAATCTTTGTTATCAAACAGCCAATCGCCAGAACCGAATCTATTACGCAATTTGCCAGGTAATTTTTGTGCTGACATGTAAGTATGCAGTTTCCCTTTCAGATCAGGCACATTGTATTTGGGTTTGCCAAACTCATCTTTTACACCAGAGACACAATTCTCGTAATCTTCAAAGCAATCAAAGAATGTAGAATGCAAATCGTGCCGTGCGGCTTTCTCCATGAGTACTTCTACGTTTCCGTCGTTATGATTGTCTGGATAAAGAAAGTAAGGGAATGACAATGCATGTGCAGCCATGCCCTTGTCTATTTCAACTTTACGTTTGGCATACCCGTATCCTTTAGCTTTTGTATCGGCATCTGCGAGAACTATAACTTGTTCGCCACTCTCTTGTGCAAGACTTATCTGATTAGTATTAGCTTCTTTAAATAAGTTTCCGATACCATCCATGAATATAAAATTAACATCTCTTTCCGGGAAAAATATGTCCAAAATTGTTTTGATGAAATGATATTCAGCGGTATTCTTATTACGGGCTTCGATGAAAATCTTAGTCATTTTTATCTCACTTCTATTTCTTGATTTATCGAATAATCCAAACTTTCCAAAGAATAGTGGTATGCCTTTAATTCATCATCAGAAGTTTTCAGCAATTTAAAAGCAGCCACGATACCATCAAATTCGTTTAACGCTGCATTACGCAGCCCTTTTATTGAGTCGTTATCGTGTGTTGTGACAAACAGCTGGGTGTTGTTTCTGACAGCTGCGTTTATAAGAACTTTCCATAAACTGTACATGACGGAAAAATGAAAGCCATTACTAATTTCATCAACGAGCAAAGCGCCGTCCTTGCAAACGTATACAGCAGTCAGAAGAGAGACAATCTTTCTTGCTCCGTCACCCATCATGTTTACAGGAATACGTTTGGCAAGGCCTATGTCAACAAGCATTTCATTGTCTGCGAATATAAAGTCGGTTACGCGCGGCTCAATTATTTTAAGTCCTTCCACAATAAAGTGCTCATCCTTATTCTGAAGAATATTTTTAAGGCCCTGTATTGACGCGTTAAAGTCATATTTAGGACTTAAATACGTGCATCGCAGCGATTCAGCATACCGGTCTGACACGATGCTTGTTGCCTCGGTTGAGTTTGCCGAGTCAAAACGTATCTGCGATTCATAATGCCTGCCGTTGACCTTAAAATCAAATTTCAATCCGTATTTTCCCTCTTGAACATTTGAAAGGATGTTCTTGTCGTCAGCATTTATGGATACATTGTTCTGACTTTGTTCAAACAGGCTTATACTCAAATCGCGCTTCTCTTCGTTTTCCATACGGATATGGATGGGGCGACTTGTATCTAAATTATAGAAATCAAGTTTAAGATCATTCAAGCGTGCCTTGCTGTAACCACGCATAACGTTCACACGGATAGGCAGCAACGGATTAGACAAGCCGCTGGCCAAGAACAAAGACTCCAGCAACGAAGACTTTCCACAATTATTCTTTCCAAAGAAAAGATTAATTTGCTTAAAGCCTTCTATAGAAGCATGCCTTATGCCTCTGAACCGCTCTATCTCGATTTTGGTAAACATTGTTTCTGCTGTTATTCGATTATAAATCAATACGCAAATTTAATCAAAATATCCCGTATTATACTGTTTTTCACAACAGTTTTTATGTAAAAAAGACTTTTTACGTTTCACAAAATGAAAAATATGTTTGCCACGACTATTCTACAAAGAGTTGTATTTGCATCACAGCCTTAACAGAAAGTATCAGTATGCAGACATAATGCCATGAAAAGAATTATCATGCTGAGTGCTACAAGAATAAGCTTAACTGCATATCATGACGAAGAAAAATACACGGCAAACAATGAAGACCATGAATATAAACTAAACAACTTAGTTAAAAAATAATATATTCTGTACTACATTCTTATATTTTCGCTATATTTGCATAACATGAACAGAAATTTGCTTTCTGCATAAAGAAAAGAATATATCGCTAAAATAAAATTTTATTGCCATGAAAATCATCAGTCTTATACTATTGCTAATGGCCCTGACGGCAGCCTCAGCCAGAGCCGACAATAACGCAACAGAAGCGCTGGGCGACAGTTGCATGAGGATAAACGACACGTTCAACGCCATGAGATATTACGGCAAAGCGCTGCAGACAGACAGCTCAGACGCGATAAAGGACAAGATGGCGCACTGCCTGTTTATGCGTGGCGAATACCGCAAATGCGCGTCAAAGCTCGAAGACATGGCAAGGAAAGGCACAGACAGTCTGACTGCGGAGACGATGCGCCGGCTGTTTGACTGCTACAGATACATGGACAACACGGCAAAACAGATAGAATGGGGCAACAGGTTGCTGAGCAGATGCCCAATGGACGGCATCGTGACGGCATACATGGCACACATATACAACAGCGACGACAATATATCGTCGCCGCAAAAGGCTTATGACATTACGACCAGATATATGCAGACAGACTCTGCGTGTCTGCCCGTGCTGCGCGAATATGCCGACGCCAACTTCCTGCTGCGCAACTACGACAAGGCAATAAATGCATATAACAGGCTGCTTGAACTGGGCGACTCTACCTACAACACGGTCTACTCGCTCGGCATGGCCTACATGCAGACGGGCAAGAACCTTATGGCACGCAGATGGCTCACCAAGGCAGCCGAAAAGAGCAAGATGCAAAATGCGGGATGCCTTTACCGGCTCGGCATCGTGTGCGTTGACATGGACAGCGTGGCCGAGGGCATTGACTATCTGGAAAAATCAATAGAGCTGATGGAGCCGGACCATACGGTGCTGTTTGTAGTCAAGCGCGCATTGGGCGAAGGCTACTACAAGCAGGGCAAATACTGGTCGGCAATATACGCATGGCGTGAGGCGCTTAAACTTAACCGCAACAGCATGGCCACGATATTCAACACTGCGCAGGCATACGGACTTGTGGGCAAGCACGACATGGAGAAGGCCTACTACAGAACTTTCCTGAGCATGGCGGCACTGGTGAAGCCCAACAAGGAGCTTAACCAGATGGTGGAACAGGCCGAGACCGCAGTGGGAGTGAAGGAGAACTTCAACGGAAACATAATAAGCCTGCCTGTAAACTGACCATGCCGGCTGCCTAAAACGGAAAGACGCCACGTCGGCACATAATAGAGACAGCTTATCTTAGATTAAAACAATACTAATTAAATATTTAAGCCTATGAAAAGAAATCTTTATATTGTTTCTCTCTTCCTGTTTTTCTTCTCATTAAAAGGCATTGCGGCCATTCCTGAAGGGGCAATACCATTTATCTTTGACAGGCATCTGTATTTTCAGTGTACGCTTAATGACACCATACCTGTTACCCTAATTTATGACACCGGGGCTGATTTTCTATACTTAGACCAAGATTATCTGAAAGTAAATAATCTTCAAAATGCTTTCGGCAGAAAAGGCAGGGCCAAAATCGGGGGAGCAGGCAACAGCGGACCTCAAAGCGTAGAGATATTCATCGAACCCGTCAAGATTCACTGCGGCGATATGGAATATCAAAACAAGATTACTCCTATAATTAAGCTGCGCGACATTCTCGGCAGACATACCGATGGTCTGTTAGGCAACACTCACCTACTGACATCTCCTTTGGAAATCAATTTTAGCGAGGGATACATAAAACAGCTTAAAAAACCGTTTAAAGATGATTTGCTTGATAACTATATAAAACTTGACGCACGATTTGAGAAAAACCGTATTGATGTAAAGGCCAAACTTCAGATTGACGAGAAGAACACCTTGGAAGGATGGTTCAGAATGGATTTAGGATGTGGTTCCTCAATCAGTCTTACTAACGAGGCAGCATCTTCTCTGAATATTGATGACATACCGAAAGCATACTTCAGGACACAAGCCGGCGGCATTGGCGGCGGCTCTGACCAGTTTATTATAAGAGCCGCGCAATTCTGTATGACAGATACACTTAAAGACATCGTAATAGATTATTCTGTTAATGAAAAAGGCGCTCTGTCATTTGGCAAGCCATATTTAGGTCTGATTGGAAATAAAATATGGTCGTTATACGATATTGTCTTAGATCCGGAAAACTCTTCAGTGTGGGTGAAACGCAACAAGAATAAAGGAGTGTACATGCAATCATCTGTAACCCATATGGCAACTTTTGACCGCACGGATATTTATGAAGGATGGATAGTGAACGGATTATACAAAGGCGGAATAGCAGAAAAGGCCGGTATTGAAATTGGAGATATAATCATAGCCATAAACAACCGTCCGGTAAAAGAAATAACATGGGAAGAACAACGAAAGGGGCTAAACCTTAATGGAGAAGTTGAATATACCGTCAAAAAAGCCGACGGCAAGATAGTTTGCTATACATTACACGTTGACAAACAGATAATCTGATTTAATGCCTGACTAAATATTAAGTTTTTTATAATCGGGAGAGAAATTCTTATTTTTATAGGAATGAAGCTAAGATAGCCCTATTGCCGTTTTATATTGAATATCTTGCCGTCCGCTATTTTCTAGACATAGCCCGTTATGCCTGCTAAATAGCAGACGGCAAGACAGCAACATGTAAAATAGACAGATGAAAACATCAATCTGCATGCAGAAACAAACAAGATACCGGCTTACGACCGATAAAGGTTAAACAGGCTATTGGGCAAATATGATAAAAATATGAAAAACTGTTTGAGTGTTAGCATTTTATTAGTATCTTTGCAGACAGAATTTTAAGCAAATCACAATAAGGATTATTCCGTTGTGAAAACATTGAGGCTGGCTCGTCGTCCTTTAACGGCGGGCATTTTTTATAATGGCCGAAAGGCTTTGACAAATGGGTATTGACAACAAGATTTCACAATAAGTTATGGACACTAACATTTCCGACTATGAGATAATGGCGCCCGTGGGCAGCCGCGAGAGCCTGCAGGCAGCACTGCAGGCAGGTGCCGACTCGATTTATTTCGGCATCGAGAAGCTGAACATGAGGGCTCACTCGGCAAGCACGTTCACCATTGACGACCTGCGCGAGATTGCAGCTACGTGCGGCGAAAGGGGCGTGAAGACTTATCTGACGGTGAACACCATCATCTATGACGACGACATAGAGCTGATGCACCAGATTATCGACGCCGCCAAAGAGGCCGGCATATCGGCCGTGATAGCGAGCGACGTTGCCGTGATGACCTACTGCCAGAAGGTGGGCCAGGAGGTGCACCTGTCTACACAGCTTAACATAAGCAACATCGAGGCGCTGAAGTTCTACTCTCAGTTTGCCGACGTTGTGGTGCTGGCGCGCGAGCTGAACATGGAGCAGGTGGCAAAGATACATGAGCAGGCTGAGCAGATGAACATCTGCGGACCGTCGGGCAAGAAGATCCGCATAGAGATGTTCTGCCACGGCGCGCTGTGCATGGCCATCAGCGGCAAGTGCTATCTGAGTCTTGACAACGCGTCGCGCTCGGCAAACCGCGGAGAGTGCATGCAGCTGTGCCGCCGCTCATACATCGTGACAGACAAGGAGACAGGCACGGAGCTGGAGATTGACAACAAATATATAATGAGCCCGAAGGACTTGAAGACGGTGCGCTTCATCGACCGCATGATGAAGGCCGGCGTAAGGGTGTTCAAGATAGAGGGCCGTGCGCGCGGCGCTGAGTATGTCTACACCGTGGTGAAATGCTACAAGGAGGCCATACAGAGCGTGCTTGACGGCACGTTCACCGAGGAGAATAAGGACGAATGGGACGAGCGCCTGGCAACGGTGTTCAACCGCGGATTCTGGGACGGCTACTACCAGGGACAGCGCCTTGGCGAATGGAACAAGAACTATGGCTCTAACGCCACGGAGCGCAAGGTTTACGTGGGCAAGGGCGTCAAGTATTTCTCTAAGCTCGGCGTGGCAGAGTTTACGTGCGAGGCGTGCGAATTCTCTGTAGGCGACAAGATGCTTATAACGGGTCCTACCACGGGCGTGATGTATGTAACCGTAGAGGAGATTCATGACGACACTCATGCTGTTGAGACAGCGCAGAAGGGCACCCGCGTATCGTTCCGCGTGCCTGACAAGGTGAGACCGAGCGACAAGCTGTTTAAGTTGGTTAAGGTGGAGCCGAAGTATTGATTTTAGGAGTTAAAGGAGTTAGAGCAGTTAAAGGAGTTAAAGTCAAATGCTTTTCTTCTTGGGAGTTAAGGAGTTAAGTAGTTAAGGAGAAGTTCCTTGAGCATAGCGAAAAAAGACAAATGTTTTTCTTCGTAGGAGTTAAAGCCAAACGCCTTGTTGCGTAAGAGCAAATATGACAAAGCTGCTTATGACGACGGAATAGAAACGGAAGCTATTGGTTTCTCCTTGACATACGGATTAAATAAACACATAAAAAACAAAGGATATTATGACAATAAATGAAGCACAGGACGAGGTGATTGAGGAGTTTTCTGACTTCACCGACTGGATGGACAAATATCAGTTGCTCATTGACCTGGGTAACGAACAGAAGCCGCTCGACGACAAGTATAAGACGGAGAGCAACCTGATTGACGGCTGTCAGAGCCGCGTGTGGCTGCAGGCTGACTATGAGGACGGCAAGATTTATTTTACGGCTGAGAGCGACGCGCTCATCGTCAAGGGCATCATCGCCCTGCTGATACGCGTGCTGAGCGGACACACACCGCAGGAGATTCTCGACACAGACCTCTATTTCATCGACCGCATCGGTCTGAAAGACCATCTCTCGCCCACCCGCTCAAACGGTCTGCTGGCCATGGTCAAGCAGATCAGAATGTATGCGCTGGCATTCAAAGTGAAGAACGAAGAGTGAAGAGTGAAGAGTGAAGAATTCATTTGAATTGACAATTCATAATTCTTAATTCACAATTCATAATTTCCGCCTTCTTGGTCAAATCATAATTTTCAATTCTCAATTATCAATTCTCAATTTGAATCGATGCGCAAGTTAAAGGTTACGGAGATGAACCGTCTGACGGTAGACGAGTTCAAGAGTTCTGAGAAGATGCCGCTCATCGTGGTGCTCGACGACGTGAGGAGCCTGTATAACGTAGGCTCGGTGTTCCGCTCGTGCGACGCTTTCCGCGTAGAGGCTGTGTGGCTCTGCGGCATCACGGCATGTCCGCCCCACGTAGAGATACACAAGACGGCGCTCGGAGCTGAGGACAGCGTTGAGTGGCGCTACTTCAAAACGGCTGCCGAAGCCGTAAGCGAGCTTCACGCCATGGGATGCAAGGTGATGGCCGTGGAGCAGTGTGAAGGCAGCACCATGCTCAACGAGTTTGTGCCTGACGCCGGCCAACGCTATGCCGTCGTGCTGGGCAACGAGGTGAAGGGCGTGCGCCAGGAGGTGGTTGACGCCAGCGACGGATGCCTTGAGATACCGCAATTCGGCACGAAGCACTCGCTCAACGTGTCGGTAACGGCAGGCATCGTGGTGTGGCACTTCGCGCAGGAGCACATCAAATCAGCAAAGCAACAGCAATAATGCCACGGCACCGCAATAAGCGGCGGCATAACACAGAACACATACGGCCCTGAAGCCGGCCGAAATAAAACAACGTCCGCAGATGTCTGCATCAGGCAGAATCTGCGGACGTTGTATTTTCTATCTTGCTAATATAATCCTATCTGTTCCACACCTTTACAGAGCCCAGCCTTGTAGAGATGATGTATGCACCTGCCGGCATGCTGCTGATGCTTATACCCTCCTGCGAGTTATATTTCTTCATGTCCATCAGCACGCCCGTCTGGCTGTACACCCTTACCGGCTCGTTTTCAGCCACGCCCGTCAGGCGCACTCTGCCGTCGGCATAAACAGCCTGCACCATGTCCTTCACAGCCGGACGTATCACGTTGATTCCGGTAGACGCCACAGGAGCATATTCCATCACAAGCTCGTCATACACAGCCATCTCGCCCGTGTTTCTGTCCGTCTGATAAACGATGTTTGAGAGTATGGCGTTCTTCGAGTTGAGATAAACCGTTCCGTCCCACTCGTTCTCCACGGGATAAAGCGTGTTGACAGTCTCGAGCGACAGGTCGTGTGTGTATTCATCACGGCTCGACGGCTGCTCCTTCACTTCGCTGTATGTCATCCATTCCACAATGTTTCCGGCTTCGTCATACGTGCACACCTCGCCTCCGGCCGGCATCTTCGCGCCGGTGAAGAAGTCGCCAATGGTGCTTATCTTCTCAACCATACGGTCCTTGTCGTCATAAATATACTTCGTGCCGCTCGAGAATGTCATCTCATCGCCGAAGAACGACGAATAGACATTCTCCTCGTCCAGACGTCCCTTGTCGTCATAAGTATAGATCACCTCCTCGAATTTCTCCGTCAGCGCCTCGTCAACGTAGGTGTTGCGCTTAACGAGCTTGTCGCCTTCGTAGACATACTCATAGACACCGCCAAGTTCAAACTCGCCCTTCTTGCGGTTAAGGTTATAGTTGGCACGGCTTAAGATACGTCCGTTCTCGTCGTAAGTGTATCTCACCTGCGTAGAATATGTATAGAAGTCGTCGCCCGAGAACTTCTGGTATCCCTTCTCGAGCACCTCGTTTCCGTTTTCGTCATAAACATATTTCAGCGTATAGTCGTAGATAAAGCCTGCCAGTTCGCGATACTGCACCGCACTGTCTACACGGCCGTTGGCATCGTCGTAGAAGTATTTGTAATAGTCGTTAGCGTGCTTCGATGTTATTCCGGTCAGCTTATATTCATACTGCTGGGCAAATGATGCCGAAGAAAACAATACAGCAATGATAAGGGAGATAAAATTTCTGTTCATAATGCGTTTGATTTAGAGGTTATACATGTTGTTTCTTAAAAGCTATAGCATTCCGAAAGCAAATATAAGCAAAATTTTATAAAAACAAAAGATATTTTATAAAAATGTAATAATCTTTTATAAAATCAGCACTTAAAGTTAAAATTAGTCGCCACAACAATACAATTTGCAGACAATTTCTAGGCAAAAATCTGTCAGCCGCCGCATTGTTTCTATCCATTCAGCCCCAGCGTGCCCTCAGCCGTCCCTATGCTCTTTGCCGGCGCCATGCCGTATGAAATTTATGAGGGCATAACACACCATGCCAAAGAAAACATCCGACGGCACCCTGCCATACATGAAACCGCAAACACAATATCTTATATTCAGAATACAGCCGGTATTTTAACCCCGATCTGTTATTATAATCCGGCCGGTATTTTTGCTTTAATACTGAACGGAATTTTCATTTGACGTTCCGCAGGCGCGGCTGATATGCCAAGAAGAAGCCGACAAAAGACGGACGACGAAGGCAGGAATAAGCCGAACAGGCTGAGCTATATGCTGCCTAAGAAGCGTTTTGAGACAATAAATGCGGCAGCCCGGACACTTGCCCGACTGCCGCATTCAACGCGTCATACCGCATTATATTATATCACGTCAGGCACCTGCCGCGCCCTGACTTATTATGTCTATAAGTATAGGCTTCATTCCGCCGACGAAACATTCAACGGCGATGACCATAAGCAGAAGGCCCATAAGGCGCATCATGACGTTGTTGCCCGTCTCGCCGAGCACGCTCACAAGGCGCGTGGAGGCGCGCAGGATGAAGTATGTAAGCACGTAGATAAACACTATCGAGCCTATCAGTATGCTCTTCATCGTTATTGTATGGGCGTCGCTCATCAGCACGATGGTGTTGGCTATGGCGCCCGGACCGCAGAGCATAGGTATGCCCAGCGGCGTTATCGATATGTCGTTGGCATAGGTCTTTTTCTCGTCAGAGTTGAGCTTCACGTGCGTGTAGCGTGCCTGCAGCATGTCGTAGCCTATCTTGAAGATTATCACGCCGCCGGCTATGCGGAAGCCGTTGGTGGATATGCCGAAGAACATGAAGATAAACTGGCCGGCAAAGGTGAACACGATGAGGATGATCAGCGCCGTGATGGTGGCGCGCTTTACGATAGACTGGCGCTGCTCCTCGCTCATGCCCTGGGTCATGGTAAGAAACACGGGCATCGTGCCGAGAGGATTGGCAAGCGTGAAGATTGATGTGAGGCACAACAGTGCGTAAGGAAGTAATGTTTCCATGGTTTTTTAAATTTTTCTGCAAATTTATAAATAAATTAATAATAAAGACATAAATGTCATGAAAAATAAAAATAATAACCGCCCAATGGTTATTTCGGCTGCACGTGCCGGCAAATACTGCCGCCCAAAAAGCACACAGGACAGCGCCGCAAGGGCGCATATTAGGGGTTTCCCTATGCAATTTAGGCCTTTTCCTTTTGACATCTCGCCATTTTTTAGTTTCTTTGCACCAAGTAAACAATATTCAGAAACTTATGAGCACGAAAACAATTAAGAGATTTGCCATAGCCGCACTGGCAGCAACAGCACTCTCACTGCCGGCATCGGCACAGAATTATTGCCACAGCCGCTACTACAACGAGAGCACCGGAAGACTGGAATATTCTTACGGACGCCACGACAGCGGACTGGGCACGGGCAACATGTATTACGGTTTCCGCATAGGTCCGGCGTTCTCAACGGTCAACTCTGACGATCCTACGCTCGACGGCAGCGACTCGCAGACAGGCCTGACCGTAGGAGCAGTGGTGGGCATTCCGCTGTCGGCCGACATTCCGCTCTACCTTGAGCCGGGACTCTTCTACACCGAGAAAGGCGGAAAGAAGGACATAATAAACGACATGGGCGAGAAGAAGAAGATGACCTACGACCTCAACTACATAGAGATGCCCATCGTGCTGAAATACATCTACAGCATCACCGACCACTTCTCCGTGCAGCCGCAGTTCGGCGGATATCTGGCATACGGTGTAGGCGGCAAGATGAAAAACTATGACGAGCGCAAGGCCTTCAACTCATTCTCTGACGAAGCATTCCAGCGCTTCGACGGAGGCCTGAGGGTTGGATGCGGAGTGGCTTACGACCTGTTCTACGCTGACATAACTTACGACATCGGCCTGTCGAACATCTGCCACGACACGTTCGACACGTCGCACAACGGATGTCTGTCGCTCAACTTCGGCGTAAACTTCTAAGTCTGCCGATGCCGTACCAAAGTAGGTACCCGGACGCATGCCGCAAGGCATGACGACAACATATCACAATTTATTTTATAATGTTATTTTAAACTGAGGCTGCCTGCCCGCAAGGGTCACGGCGGCCTTTTTCGTTGACAGCCTTACGGGCTGCGCCACCGCCCGTAAGACAAGCGGTCAGCCCAGCCCAAATCCGGCGTTATTGTTCAGCCTGAATTTTTGCCTCATAACAATCCCGACGCATATAACAACACACACCCTACAATGCGCCCCACATGAAGCCTCTGTCCGGCCGAACCGCAACAGCCTCACTACACCTGTCTGCCTTCTGCCATAGAGCGCTCCGCCTGCAGCAGCCATTCCTTGCGCCATACGCCCCCGGCATATCCCGTCAGGCTGCCGCCCGAACCGATGACGCGGTGGCAGGGCACTATGAGCGACACGGGATTGCGCCCTATCGCTGCCGCCACAGCCCTCACAGCCCCAGCGCCACACTCGCCGCAGGCAGCCATGCGCAGCGTCAGTTCCTTGTATGTCAGCGTAGTTCCGCATGGAATGTCCATCAGCCTGCGCCACACGAGGCGGCTGAACGGCGTGCCCATAAGGCTCAGCGGCGGCACAAACTGCGGCTCATGGCCGCTGAAATATTCGTCGAGCCACCTCACGGCAAGCCTCAACACGGGCACGTCTGCCTCTTCGGTCCTATCGGTCAGCGTGCTGCCGTAGTGCTTCTGTCCGTCAAACCACAGCCCCGTAAGCCTGTCGTCGCGGCATGCCAGGGTTATCTCTCCCAGCGGCGAATGATATTTGCATGTAAATGAAATGTCGCTCATGCGGATATGTTTTTACCTGTTAAACGATTAATGCGGCACCACAGACTGCCCGTTTACATGCCCGGCGCCACATTTCATAATAATATATGGCACGACAGAAACAGACTATACATACCAGAAAGCCTCATGCCGCCATACGGCTTTGCTAATTCCACTAACAGCTGCGTTTGCTCTCTGCCACGAATCTTCGCAGCAGGAAAGTCAGGAAATATGGAAATGTATAGAATTTACCGTTGAATCCGATATTCCTGTAGCCCAGTTTGATGCCATACTTCACGTCATTATATTTGTCGTCATTCAGCAGTCTGTTCAGCGAAGCCGTAGCCCCGTCGTTGGCTTTCACCTCCACAGGTATGAGCGAATCGGCGTCCCTTATAAAGAAGTCCATCTCAAGAGCCGGCCTGTCGCTGTGATAGTAAAACAGCCGGTAGCCCTGCTTTACGAGCATGTCGCCTACGATATTCTCGTATATCGCCCCTTTGTACGTGCCTAGATTCCTGTTTGCCCTCAGGTCTTCCTGTGCCTCCTCGTCGAGCGAGGCTATCAGCAGTCCTGTGTCCTTAAAGTATATCTTGTACATCTTTGGGTCGTAGTTGCCTTTCAGCGGCAGCTCGGGCTGATTAAGACAGTAGCACACGTTCACCACTCCGGCATCGGCGAGCCATTCAACGCATCCCATATAGTCTCTGTTGCGCGCGTTTCTGGCTATCTTGGTTATCTGAAACCGCTTGTTCTCCTTTGCCAGGAAGGTCGAGATATGGTTATACACCGCCTTCACCTTTGCCTTGTCCAGGCCCTCAACATATTTTGTTATGTCCTCCTCATAGTCTTTCAGCAGCTGGCGCTGAATGTCGAGCGTGCCGCTGAAATTCTTGTTTCTTACATACGTGCTGACCACTTCGGGCATGCCTCCGATGATGACATAGTCGCGGAACAGGCTCATCAGTGTGTCCATCTGCAGTTCAGACAGCGGCCTTACGTCGAGCATGTGACTTAGCAGGTCGGCCGTGAACTCGTCATTATAGCCCTTTGCCCACAAAAATTCCTCAAAGTCCATCGAGTGCATCTCGTAGTCCTCCTTATATCCCACGCTGTTCGATTCTATCTCCCTGTAGCTTATCCCCATGAGCGAGCCTGAGCAGATTACGTCGAAACGGCCGTCGAGCTTAAAAAACTTCAGCGACGTGGCGCAGTTGGGGCACGCCTGAAGCTCGTCGAAGAAAAATATTGTGTCGCCGGGAATAAACTTCAATTCAGGATTCAGCAGTGATATATTCTTCAGAATGGCGTCCACCTCAAATCCGTCGTTGAATATCTCACGGTATTTTTTCTGCTCGATAAAGTTTATCTCTATCACGCTTGCATAATTCTGACTGGCAAACCACTCTACTGAGCGCGTCTTGCCTATCTGCCTGGCGCCCTTGATGATAAGAGGCTTTCTGTCTGGTTTGTTTTTCCAGTCAGTCAGATATTTGTCAATCTTTCTTTTCAGCAACTTCTCCATATCCATAAACGTCTTGATACATCTGCAAATATAGTAAATTTCACATTTTCCGCATCATAAAAACCCATATTTTCACACTTTCCGTGCCATATCACCCCATTATTTTCACATTTTCCATACAATATACAGCCATAAATTTCACACTTTCCGCATCCAAAAGGCCTATAAATTTCACATTTTCCCATTATTAAGGCCAAAAGTAATCAGCTGTATAAGCAGACTAAGCCAACTGACGATACTTATTCTGACGGTATCTGTGTAATGACATTATGAAGGTCCTGAGGCACACTACACACCGTGGCGCCGCCGCATTTTGTAAATATTTCAGACAAAATCCATACCGTTTGACGCCTTCAGAATGCCCATGCTCCTCACGTCTCCGCGATTTTGCCTGAAAAACGTCAAAAAACAAGCATTCACACTAAAGCATTGACATACAGACATTTAAGCCATTTTGGAAGCAGAAACCGCAGCGTTAAAATATATTACTCTGCCACTTTCGGTGCAAAACCCATAGGTTTACGCTCCAAAAGCAGTGCTATTGCAACGCAAAACAAGCCCTTCCATGCCCCAAAGACATCATCCTCACACACTCTTTAGCCGCACAAAAGCAAACATAAGTTAAAACAAAGACACTCAGCACGCCACTTCTTTAACATCCATTAAGGTCTTCTTCTCCAGATTACAAAAAAATTTTGTCCTGACTTTTTACCGCGTTTTTAGTTTTTGTATGAAAGTAGTGAAATTATTTGTTGATACAATATGGGCAAATTTTATCATCAATGACAATAACGTTCCAGAAGATACAAAAGCAAGGCAAATTCGGACAATTACCATAACTATAGAATTTTGTTTTTTACATAAACAAGCACAAAAAATCAATATAATCAGCCAAATCACATTAAATTTTAGAGATTTGGCAAATTATAGCTTATTTTTAATCAAAAAAGAGCCAAAATCTGTATATATCATCAAGACTCTTTATCTTCACGTTTGCAATTCCCTGCAGTTACAATCACTTTGAAACAGACATAGCGCTCTATTATTTTGATCCGTTCTACAAATGATACATAAAATGTAACTACAAAAATTGTTGCAACAAAAAGTGTATATACATTTATTGTAGTATTTTAATGACCTGCATCGTTTTTATATAAATATCATGGCAAAGATTGTACAACCATAATGGGCTTGAGCATTTGTATAGAAACAATATATTGTTTGTTAGAAGTGAAATAACGTGAGAAGAAAATTATTTTGTGTTCTAAGGATAAAACGTTCTCTGTCGACCTTTCTGTCGGTATGGCTGTTTTTGCACTCGATAATGCTAAAGTTTACTCAATAATAATCTTATACTGCATAAAATAATACATATTTTGTGCAATAGGCATTGTTATTTGAATAAAAAACAGTAATATTGTATTCGAATAACAACATATAAAAGATGAAAACAATCATTCTGAATCAACGCAAAGAACGTGACGAGCTGATGTCTCGTCCGTATTTGACGCGTAAGAGCAACCAAAATACAGATTTGCTATTGGGCAGCCATCTTATCAAGTTGATAACAGGTCCCCGGCGAGTGGGTAAATCCACTCAGGCACTATTGATGCTGCGGGACAAGAATTTTGCATACTTGAACTTCGATAACTATCAATTGCTGGAAGCCTGGGATGCTGATTTGGTAATGCGGATGCTGGATGATGTCTATCCCGGGTATGAATATATGTTGTTGGACGAGGTGCAGAACCTTGCCGGATGGGATCTGTGGGTCAGTGAACTGTATAGAATGGGAAAGAATCTCGTGATAACAGGCAGTAATGCCAGAATGCTCAGCAGCGAAATGGCTACGGTATTAACCGGTAAGTATCTTCAGGTAGAAATGTTGCCATTTAGTCTTGAAGAGTTTTTCAACTGGAATAAGCTTGATCTGCATGTACTGAAACTAGAACACAAGACGGAATCTCTTGTGCTGACAGACGACTATTTGAGGTATGGCGGTTATCCGGAAGTAGTTGCTTCACGCCAACTGACCCGCAGTTACCTTGATACGTTATTTGATTCCATCATATGGAAAGATGTTGCCAAACGTCATAATGTCCGGAATGTGACCGATTTGAATAATCTGGCCATGTATCTTGTCTCAAACTTTTGTAATCCTGTCAGTGCTAATGAGTTAGCAACAGAACTTGACTTCTCCAGTGTCAATACGACAAAGAAATATATGGACTATCTCCATGAACCATACCTATTCTATTATTTGTCACGCTACAATAACAAACTTAAGCTGATGAAAAAAGCTCCAAGGAAAGTGTATGTAGTTGACAATGGCTTTGTGGTGTCCAAGGCTTTTTCTTTAAGTGACAATCTGGGACGATTGCTTGAGAATCAAGTTTTCATAGAACTTATACGCCGAGGTTATGATGTTGAAAAGACCATATTCTATTATCGTTCACGAAACGATAAGGAAGTTGATTTTGTACTTCGTGAAGGAACTCGCATATTACAACTTGTACAGGTCTGTTATGATATGAGCAGTCCTAAAACGGAGAAGCGAGAAGTGGACAGTATTGTTGAATGTGCCGGAGAATTAAAGTGTGATAATCTCGTTATTGTGACTTATAATAACAAACGCACAATCGAGAAAGACGGTTATAAGATAGATGTAGTGCCAATCACAGAGTTTTAAATATATGGATGTCCTGACGCATTTTAGAAGCATAGAAGAATTAACAAAGACACTCTCACGTGAGCAAGGATTGCTGAGCGAGATGTTTGAAAAGCGAAAACTTATGAAGTTTCCGGTCGGGCTTGCCATAGACCTTGTCGGAGGGAATGAAACAAGATTGAGGAAACTGGTTGACTATGGTGTGCTGGTTGAAACTGGCAATATGGTTGAGATAGAGAGTGACTACCTGAACTTCTTCGAAGAAGTGCTGAATGTAAATGAGGAAATCAGTGTGTTGAGCGTACAGGAATGTATCAACACATTGAAGGAGTATATAGGCTATTTCCTGCAAGAAACTAATACCAACCGTAAAGCCGGATATCAGGATAGTGTGCGCCAGCTTTTAAAGAAGACCGGATTCAGGACTTTAAAGAATGTGGTTGATTTGAAGCGTAATATGGATAATGCCTATAAGCAGGAACCCAATTATATTATCAAAAAGAAAAAACTGGAGAACTTAGATGAAAAGAGCCATAGCATTCGTGCAATGATACGTGAATGTGAAAAACTGATGGATAACGAGCATGCTTTTTTCATTATGGCCAATGACCCACACATGGCCAAGACTTGTAGCGATGTGAAGCATGATTTTGTAGAAGCCTATCATGCGTTAATGGAGATTGACAGACAGATTATTTCTTATATCAATCAGATAGACCAGCAGAATAAACTTTACAAAAAGATACGAAGACTGAAGTATCTGCAAGATCAGCTACTGATCAAAAGTGGCACAAATATTAAAAATATGTTGGAGGAAAGAAATCCTCTGTGGATGGAATCCCGTCAATACAATAAGATTCGTCTGTCTTTAGAAATGCTGCGGGAAGACGAATTGGTAGTAAAGATTCTGAGACGGATTGCCGAGCGTAATGGAATACATAAAACAGCAAAAACGGAAGCCGATCCCTTGACTGAAGAAGAACTGCAAAATCATGCCCGACTATTAAAGGATGTGGATTCTGCTGAAGTATGGAATTCATTCCTGGCATCAAGCTATAATTTGTTTGAATTCATCTTGAGGTACGACTATAAGGTAAAACGTAATATTGAAGAGCATGTTACTCTTTTCTGTCAGTTGGTCATCCTGCATCCGGATGAATGCCGGATGACAGGAAAATATGCAATTTATCAAGACATTGAATATCCTATAATTTATGCGAAATAATACTCGAAGAATATACGACAAGTTAAGCCGGGGAGAATTCCTTTCGGTGGACAGTGCAGACGCTTCTGTACGCCATCTTTATGAGGATGTCGAAGAGAATTTGGAGGATTATACAGAATATTTCAAGGAAATAGGTCTGCAATTGGAATCAGGTAATGGTTACTTCTATTTTTCAAGGATAGGAGAGGCTAAACAGTCGATAGAGCAGAAATTGGACAGCTTTTCAAAATGGATTGACTATCTGGATTTTCTCAAATGCTATAATCAGTCATTTGCTGCTGGATATCAGTTCCGTAAAAGCCATTTGATAGAACAGATTAGTCTGGATATCGAACTGAAGGAAAAGGCGCACCATCTGTTCAAAAAATACGGTGTAGGCTCAAATAGTGAGATAGTAAACAAACTGTTACAGGAAATGCAGAATATGGGATTTGCGGAGTGTATCAGTGAACTTGAGGAAACGTATAAGGTTACTTCTGCATTCCGTTATGTCGAAGAGTTAGTTGATATAATTCAAATAGCAAATGAAGATGAAATACCTGAATAAGATTATTTTTATCAATAGTGCCAATATCCCGTATGCAGAGATTTCTGTAGATGGGAATGTACATTTTACAGGAACCCAGGGCGTTGGTAAAAGTACTGTGTTGAGAGCATTGCTGTTTTTCTATAATGCAGATAAACATCGTTTGGGTATTCAACAGGGACAAAAATCGTTTGATGATTTCTATTTCAGTCAGTCAAACTCTTATATACTTTATGAGGTGATGCGTGATAATGGGGCTTATACGATTGTTGTATGCAGATATCAGGGGCGTGCTTCATGGAGGTTTATTGATGCTCCTTATCAGCGTGAATGGTTAATCGATGGCGATAACCGGGTACTGAGTGACTGGGTAAAGATTCGTGAACGTATAGACAAAAATGTAGCTGTTTCTGCCAGAATAGAATCCGGTGTGATGTTTAAGGATATAATTTTCGGTAACACCCATGACCATAAATATACACGTTATGCATTGGTTCAGAGTCCGCATTATCAGAATATTCCACGAAGTATTCAAAATGTATTTCTAAATACAAAACTTGATGCAGACTTTGTAAAGGATACCATAATACAATCCATGACAGATGAAGATTTACCGCTTGATTTGCAGACCTACAGACGACTCGTTACAAATTTTGAGCGAGAGTATGACGAGATAGACTGTTGGTTTCGCCAATCACGTGATGGTAGTTATCCCGTTCGTCAGCAGGCTTTGAAAATAGCTGAACAAGGGCGTATAATCGTTGCACTTAACCAACAATTGGCAGATGTATGGCATATGCTCAATCATGCTGTAGCCTATAGTGAAGAGCACATACCTCTTTGGGAAGCTAAAGATATCGAAACTAAGGCTGAAATAGAGAAAGAACTTAACCGTGAAAAAGAACTCACATCTGAATATGATAAAGAAAAGGACTCTCTCAATCAAGATCTTGGTTCAAAGAAAGGGAAACTGAAAGATATAGCACAGGCAAGAAAGGAATTTGAGGCTATAGGTATAGACGAAAAGCTGGCTCTTGCCTGTCGTGAATCTGCTATCAAGCAGGAAATAACTGAAAAACAAAATCTATTGGATAATTTATTGAAAACTCATGCATCTATAGAAGAAAAGTACAATATTGCAAGGGATAAACTGGAAAATGCACGTCAGGCGTTCGAGAATGTTCAGAAAAAGGCGTATTATCATAAGCAGGACGAACTTCAGATAAAGCGTAAGTATTTGGAAGAAGAATATATCAAAAACAGAAAGCAGATTATGGATGCTTTCAACAACTGGCAACATGACTCGGATGAGCGTTTGCAAATTCTGTTGGTTGAACAGAACAAGGCAGATAGCGCACTTAAAGAACTTCGTCACTGGAATCCAAAGGCAGATGAAATAAAGCAGGTGGATGATGAACTACAGAAATTGAATTTTAAAGAGAAGGAAAATACGATCCTGCAAGCAGCAGTAAAAAGCCAGATAGATCGGATTACAGCCGAGTACAGGATGAAAGAAACGGAAATAAAACAGGAGTCGCAGCATGAGCAGGAACGTCTTGAAAGTGAGCGTATAACTCTTCGTGAACAGATGGCGAAGATTGATGATATATTGGCTCATTTAGACGGTTCTCTATATAAGTGGCTTTGTGATAATTCGGAAGGTTGGGAGAACACTATAGGCAAAGTTGTTGACGAAGAAAGAATTCTATATGCTCAAGGACTGGAACCTCAATTGGATACAGAGTCCAACGGTCTGTTTGGTATAAAATTGAACCTGGATAACATTGCTTCTGTACATCGTACGCCTGACGATTATAGATTAGAGAAGAGCCACCTGGAAGAACAGGTGCAACATATTAACCGTAGGCTTGCACAATTACCAATTAACCTTCAAGAAGAGATTTCTAAACTTGGCAAGAAACATGCCGCTCAGATAAATCCCCTTCGTCAGAAGAGGACATCGCTGAGGATTGAAGAAGGACAAATACCCATCAAACGGCAAAACCTACAAACCAGTAGGCATAAATTTCAGATTGAGGAACAAGAGCTGATTAAGCAAGAAAAGGATATCCGCGAACGCTCCTATAATGAATCTGTTTTGCATGTAAATTCGGAGCGGGAAACTCGTGATAAGAATAAAAGCAAAAATAAGAAAGACCTTAAGAATCTTGATTCATCATTTAAAAAGGCTACGAATCTTCTTGAAGATGAATTACGTATTTTCAAAGATAGACAAGAGGATGAAGCCAGAGAGCGTTATCAGGAGTTTTCCGAACAGAAAAAGCAACTTGATGAACAGCAGACAGCAGAACTTGCCGGAAAAGGTGTTGATACTAATTTGCTTGAGAAATATCGTGTAAATTTAAATAAATTAAGGGGGCTTTTGGCAAAAATTGAAGATGAACGTTCAATAGTTTTCAGATATCGTCACACTGAGCAAAATCTTTTTGCTAAGGAACCAGAAATAAGAAAGGAAATTAAAAATATTGAACAGCGACTTGCCATGATACGTCAGCGTTATGAAGATAAACGAATACGTATCGAGAAAAAATGTAAAGAAATGAAAGAACGCCAGAAAGAACTCCATAATGAACTTTTACATATGAGAGAAGGCTTAGAACTTTATCATCAGATGGTAGAGAATGAGCATCTGGTACCTGATACTTTCCTCTCGGATGACAAGACGAAGAATACTGAGCTGGATTGTCAGCAACTTTTGAGTCAATTTAGGGGTACTGTAAATCAAAAACGCGAATCAATTGAAAAACTTAAGTCATTAGTTGTCAATTTCAATCGTAACTTCAAGCCTCAAAATGCTTTCCATTTTAATACGATGCCAATAACAGATAATGACTATTTGCAGATTGCCTTTGATTTGCAGGACTTCATGGATAATAACAAAATAGAGGATTTCCGCAGACGTACAAGCGAACACTATAAAGATATTTTAGGACGTATCTCGACTGAAATAGGGTCACTGATAAAACGCAGATCAGATGTAGATGGGGTGATACAAGACATAAACCGTGATTTTATAGAAAAGAATTTTGCTGGTGTAATCAAGAGTATTGAACTCAAGTCAGATGAATCATCAGACAAACTTATGAAACTGCTTATATCCATTCACGATTATGCTGTAGAGAATGCTCTTTCAATAGGTGAATTGAATCTTTTCTCAAGTAATAACCGGGATGAAGTGAACCATAAGGTCGTGGATTATCTGAAGAGTCTGTCTCATCAGCTACATAATGAGCCCAATCGTCCTACTGTATCGTTAGGTGATGCTTTCCGTTTACAGTTTCGGGTGAAAGAGAACGACAATGATACAGGCTGGACAGTGCGTATTAATAATGTAGGCTCGGATGGAACGGATATTCTTGTAAAAGCAATGGTCAATATCATGCTCATCAATGTTTTTAAGAAAAAGGTAGCCAGAAAAAGTGGTGATTTCATTGTACACTGTATGATGGATGAGATAGGACGCTTACACCCTAACAATATAAAAGGCATTCTGCAGTTTGCCAATACGCGCAATATATATATTATTAACAGTTCACCGACATCGTATAATGCTTACGACTACCGCTATACCTATATGTTAAGTAAGCATGGGGTGAGGACGAGAGTGGAAAAGTTGTTAAAACGAATAAATTAGTCAGATGATATGGCAATAAGCGCATCTATACAGGCATTGTTGGCTGGTGAACAGGTTGCCGGCTCAAAACTAAACAATAAGTTGCTTGATGAACTGTTGGCTGAAGGTATGCTATTGGTGATATCACATGGTTCAAGAAAATCATATCTTGCCCGTGACACAGATGCTCTTAAAAGGTTTCTTGTAGATAAGGATGAAAGTTACCGAATTCTTGAAGTAAACGTTCCTGATTCCCGTGCGTCAATGGCAATGGAAACAGGAAATTCAAAACTTGCTACAGTTCGTTCCTGCCCTGGATTTCCTATAAACAGCTACGAACCTATTGAATGTTTTCTTTGTGGAGAGCCATTTTTGGTAAATCCGCAGGAAGGAAGCTTCCTGTTTGTCTCAGACTGGGAAAAATTTACGATTCCAGAAGATGTGGTAATAATTGGTATCGAGAATATGGAAAATTTTAGGATGATTCGTAAACAAAGAGAATTATTTGAAAATTATCTCAAAACACATTATTTTTCAAACAGAGTACTCTTTGTATCCAGATATCCACAATCTTCTGACCTTAGAAGGTGGCTGTGTTCTATTCCAAATTATTATCTCCATTTCGGAGACTTTGATTTGGCTGGAATTAATATATTTCTCTTAGAATTTCATCAATATCTAGGCAAGGAACGTTCTTCATATTTAATTCCTGACGATATTGAATTCCGTCTGCAGTCTGGCTCTCGGAAAAGATATGATGAACAGTATAACTATTTCAAAGATATCAAATCAGATTTATTCGAGTTGCAGCAATTGATAACTTTAATTCATCGTGAGCAAAAAGCCTATGATCAGGAGGGTTACATATGTTGTAATTCGTAATATATAAAAACTCTTTAATTTATAAATTATCCCTGTTGTCATTCCCACTGAGTTCTCAGTTGACAGCATAAAATATTAATAGTAATAATTTTTAAATCAAAAACAGCCAAAATCAGTATATATAATCATTTATCCGATTCTTCGTATTCTAACTCACAAGATGTATTGTTCGGGGATATTATGTCGTTCTATTTCACCTTCAAACTAGCAGGTATAAATAGAGCCTTGGGAGCGAAACTTCGCTCGCCTTATCACGTAGGAAAAAATACTATTTACGCCTATTTGCCGGGGGAAACTACGGAAGAAGATGTAAATTGTCGGGGGACTGGCTCTACTTTTCACCGCGTTCGGGCCACAGGGTGTAGTCTAAGGCGCGGTTGCTGTCGGGAGCAATCTCTATCGGAGCATTGTCCTGCCGTGCGTCGTCTGATGCCGTGGAGCGGTTGTAGAGCGTAACAGCCACATAAGCAGTGAGCGCAGCAACAACTAATGCCAGCAATGCAACCACGATGCGCTGACGGTTGTCTGTGCGCGGCAGCGACATAACGGCCGACATGTCTGCCGGACGCTCAGAGGCGTTGCGCCGGGTGCAGGCTGCGGCTATGCGGCGCAGATAGGCGTCGCCAGTAAGCCGGGCCATGTCTCTTACCACCATTCCGAACGAATAGATGTCGGCCTTTATGTCGGGCTTGGCGTCGGGCTGAAGCTGCTCCGGGGCGATGTAGCCCGATGAGCCGGCAGGACATTTCAGCACGTTGAAATAGTCGCTGTCCGACAGGCTGAAGTCTATCAGCTTGGTGTTGTGGCCGTTGTGCGTTATCATTATGTTCGAAGGTTTCAGGTCGCGGTGTATCACCTGCTTGCTGTGGATATAGGCGAGTGCGTCAACAAGCTGCTCGGTTATCTTGCGTGCCATGTCTGCCGTCAGAGTCTTGCAGTCGATGAGGGTTTTCAGAGTGTCACCGTCGATATATTCCATAACAATAGTGGCCCCAAGTCCTTCGACATCCTCCATGCTTATGGTGCGGCAAATATGAGGATGGTCCATCTGCAGACCTATCTCAAACTCCTTGGCCAGAGCCTGCCTGTAAACAGGAGTATAGGCAAAGTCAGGCTTAAGGCACTTAAGAGTGTACAGCTTTCCGTAGCGTGTGGCCGTGAGCAGGCGCGTATGTCCAGACGGAGATACGTAGAACTCGCTAATATTGCTGAACCCGCTCTGCACAGGTATGTGTGTAGCGTTTTCTATCTCGCTGCTTATATCACGGGTATATCCAGATGTACTTTCGCTAAGAATGTCCTGGTCAGGATTGTTCATTTCGTTTTGCTGATAACGTTTATAATTGTAAGTCCGCCGTTGCGGCCTGCCACAAACGGGGCTGTTCTGTTTCCAATACGGTCTATGTATGGCAGATAAAGCGGCTGCCCCTTGATGAAGCATCCGGTAACAAATATGTCGCCGTCAACAAGTTTGCTGTTATGCGACGACTCCACCTCATAACGGCTTTCTCCGAGATAGCACAAACGCACCAGGCGGTTTGGGCTCCAGCCTATCTCTACCTCCGTTCCGGCATCGAGCTCGTTGCTGATGAGCTGCTTGGCGTTGAAGAACGACGAGTTGTAGCGTGTGCTTGTCTTGAGCCACGAAACAAAGGCGTAATAGTTGGCATGGCCAAGATACTGGGCCAGGATGTCGAGCGTAAACATGCGCGGCTTATGGCTGTCGTTGACATATCCCCAGAGCCTCTTGAGCGTCGACGCCGACACATTCTGTCCGGTGTCGTGGCTCAGATGAACCGAAAACTCCTCAAAGTCGGTTGTCGTGCCGAGCGTCTTTCCATATTTCTGTTCAATGAGCAGCTTCAGCTCCTCTATTTCAGGTGTATTCATTGTCATAAACTTAAATGCTGTTTTGTTTGTAAATGAGCAGCACGCGTCATTCCTCTACGATGGTGCCGAAGCGCTTCCAGCTCGAGTCGGCACGATAGAAGTTGCGCCGTCCCTTGGGCACGTGCAGCGTGCATGTAGGCAGAAAGTCGGGCGTACTGGTCAGGGCGTTGCTGTTGCACACGGGCGGATACTGTGCGTCGACATACAGATGCTCGAGCGGACAGCCGTCGAACACATAGTCGGATATCAGCTCTGTGGCTGCACCGAGGCGCACCGTGGTGAGCTTGTCGCACTTCTGGAAGGTGGCTGTGGGTATGAGTCTAAGCCCTGACGGCATGACCACCTCCTCTACACTGCTGTCGTAGAACACGGCCTGCCCTATCTCCGTAAGGTTGTCGGGCATGGTGAAGCGTGTTATGTGGCAGCCCTGGAAGGCATAGTCGCCTATGGCCTTGACGGTAGACGGCAGCGTATAGTCGCCCTGCTTGCCTATGGGGAACCACAATATCTCTGTGGCACCGGCGTCGAACAGCACTCCGTCTATGCTGCTGTATGCAGTGTTGGCGGCCGACACATTGATAGCGGCGAGCGCCGTACAGCCCGACGACGGACTGATGTCGGTGGCTGATGCCGGTATGGTTATCTCTCTGAGTGCCGTGCAGTTCATGAAGGCGTCTTTCTCTATCTTGACGGCATCAGAAGGCAGAGTAACGCTTGTAAGCAGAGTACAGTCGGCAAAGAGGCCGTAACCCACTACATTATTCTCAGTGTATCGCGACGAGCCGTACACTCCTCCGCCTTCCACGATATGGGCGTCGGACATGTTTACCTGTGCAAGGCGACCAGCCGTGGCAGAGCCGTCGATGTCGCGTCCCATCATCTGGCGCAGGCACCGCAGGTCGTCGCCGTTCATAGGGCCGGCAATAGACAGCGTAGTATACTCGTATTTGCTGTCGCCCATAAGTTCTTCAAACTCGCCCGCATCGGCCAGCAGAACGGCATCTGACGTGGTTATGGTCAGCGCCTCGCCCACGCTCTCGCCCTCGCCGTTGGCGGCGTAGGCCTTTATCTCGTAGGTGGCGTTCTGGCGCAGTCCGCCTATGCGCACCCTCATGCCAACGCCTTCGGCGCCCGGCGTCTCGGCCTCTACGCTCTGCGTGTCGCCCGTCTCAATGTCGGTTACGTAGCATCCCGTGGAGGTTATAGTCTCGTTGCCGTCGTCCGTTATTTCATATTCTACAATGACGCTCATTGGGCCTTGGCTCAGCACTGCCGGCACGCCCACCGTAGGTCTGTCGTTTGGCACGGTTACAAAGGTCATCGTGTTGCCATGCAGCTCCACGCGGCCGTTGGTAGCATGCAGTCTGTAGTAGTACATCGTGCCCGGCTGAAGCCCCGTCAGCAGTATTTTCACCTTGTTGCCGTCGGGGGCAAGCACGCCCGTGGTGTGGTCCATCTGGTCTGTCGTGCCGTATCTGAAGCGCAGCTCCGGCATGTCGGTGCTTCCCTGCAGCACCACCTCGCCTGCGATGACGGCCTCAGTGCGCGTTATGCCCGAAGCCTCACCCGTTATGAGGCGCGGCTCAAAGTTATCCGGAGCCTCATCGCTGCTGCATGCGGCCAGCGTAAGCAGCAGCGCTATCAGTGTGGTGAGTGATAATATCCTTGTCTTCATCTTTTGCCAATGTTAATGCCTACACCTATGCAGCCCTGCCACTGGCGTCCGGCTATGGTTACGGCAGATGCCGACACGCTTATCCGTCCGAACGACAGCACCACGCCAAGCTCGGCTGCGAGGCCCTTGTGTGTCAGGCCGTCGTTGAGCGCAAGCCCGCCTCCTTCGCTCTCAGCCAGCTCCCATGCCGTGGCCGTGCGGCCATAGCCAATGCCCTCAAACAGGCTGACCATGCGCCCGAGGCGGTGTATCGCTCCGGCCGTCACGGTGTATGTCGAGTGGCGTGTCTGTCCTGTGTAATATGGTTTTATGCTGCTTCCGTCGGTAAATCCTTCCTTGTCGCAGGTGGTTACGGTCTTGCCTATGCTGCGCAGGTCGGCACTTGCATGAACGAAGAAGCCATGGCGGCGCATTAATGCCACCATGACACCCCACGAAGGTCCGTTTTCGTGCATCGAAACTGTAAACAGGGCATGAGTCCTGAGCGGCAGCTTCGGCCGCCGCTTCTTCACGGCTATTGTGTCGACGATGGTCTTTGTCAGCACAATAGTGTCGTGCTTAAGGGCTATGTCAGGCTTGGGCGAGTTGATGACCATCTCGTAGGTCATGTGGCTCTCGAGCGGTTTCTCAAACTTATAGTCGCGCATGACGCCCCATTCAGGACGTTTTATGGTAATCTTTTTTGTGCCTTTGGGCAGATAAAGCCATATCTCGCCTACATTGTCCTTACGCATGACAATGCCCAAAGGCGACGAGAAGGCATATTCGGGCGTGGCCGTAACCTTCAGCAGGGCGCACGCCTCGTCGTTGAGGTCGCGCACCGGAGTGATAAAGGCGCTCACATCGTTGGGCAAGACGCGAAACTTAGTCACGCTGAACTGCTGTGCCAGGGCCGTGCCGCAGCCTGCCATGCAGAGCATGAGCGTCAGCAGCAGTGCCTTTAACGTGCGTATATGTAACATCTTGCCTGTCATATAGGTTTGTTTAAAGTGATAATGTCGTTTGTCTTAGCTTAACTTGTCTTTAGTTACTCCAGGTTGAAGTCTCTGATGTTCATCACTTCGTTGTCATCGCTGATGGTCTCTGTCGGCTGCCATGTGCGCACATGTATCAGCGGCATCGACTCATTGCGGAAGTCCCAGAGCAGGAAGAGGTAGCCGTCGTCAGCATAGCGGTCGCTCTTGTACTGCTGGCGGAGGCTGACGCCGTAGATGCCGTCCATGGTTGGATGGCGCATTATGCGGAAGTCGGAGAACTTTACGCTTATGTTCTTGCTGGCGGCAAAGGCCTTGCTTAGCCGCGATATGTATTCTTTCTTGGTGCGGATGTTATACTCAACACGCGACGCCGGCATAAACTTGCCTTCGCTGCCGGCCTTGGTCTTGACCACGTTGCCCACGATGATGAGGGCCTGCTCGCTGAACACCTGGCGCAGAAAGTCGATGTCCTTGGTGGTGTAGGCCATGCGGAAGTGTTCGCAGTAGTTGAGTATCACGCGGCGGCGCTGGGCGTCGTCAACCGACAGTTTGCCTGCAAGGATCTTGGCAGCCTCCTTATAGAAAGGATTGCTGCGTGCCATTTGTTTCAGGTCGCCGTCGGTCATGCTGCCCGACTTGTCTGCCTTGCCGCTATTCTGTCCGCCTTCGTATGTGCTCTGTCCGGGCGCCTGCGCCATAGTGCTGCTCTCCTCTTGCTCAACCGTAGAGGGTATGCCGGTGCCTGTACTGAAGAACGTCACGTTGCCGTTGCGGTCGACAAATCCCTCGCGGCCTGTGCCGTTCTCGCGGAAGCGCAGCTGTCCGTTGCGGTAGCGCACGTCGAACATGCAGTTGCGCAGCGGTATGGCGAAGAGCAGTCTGTCGTTTTCGTCTACCACCGCAAAGGTCTCATATCCCTTGCCGTCAACGCGGCCGACAAGCTCGAGCCCCTCATGCAGCCCGTATCTGTTGATGTTTTTTTTGCTGTCAGTCTGTCCGAGGGTGGGCTGCAGCCCCAAAGCCACAGCCACACCCCCTAAAATGAGAGTTAGTATGGATAGTATATATATTGTCGCTTTCATTCAAGTTGATAACCGGCAAGACTATTGCCAACCGACAATCTCGCCTCCTATTTCAATTTTAATCTGTTCAGGGTTGCCTGATATGATGAAGTTTACAAGGTGTTCCGTGCCGGGCTTAAACTGGAACGTGCTCTCGTAGAGATACGACACGCCGTCCATCACAACCTCTATCAGCGGCATGCGGTTGGCCACGCGCTGAGGCACTATTATGGCCGAATAGATATAGCTGCTCATCTGTCGGGCCATTATCGTGGTGCCGTTGCCCCTTACATATTTTGTGGCAACGCCGGCACTTAGGTCTATGGTCGACTCAGGCACAGTGTTATGCACATACACCTCGGCGTATGTAGGCATCTCTCCCTCAAAGTCCTCGCCCTTTATCAGGCGTATGGTGAGCTTGCTCATTATGTGCTTGAAGGCCAGGGTTACGGTAGAGTTTGACGCGCTGACGTTGTTGGTCTGTGCATACAGGAAGTCGCTGGCCTCATAGCCGTCGGCCGTGCTCTGGTCGGTCTGCACGCTGAAGGGCAGGTCCTCGATAGAGGTTACGGACGTCATGTAGGGATAATAGGCGTAGAAATTATACGTGCCTTCATCCCAATAGAGTGTGCGGCTTGCAGTCCATGAGCTGCCGCTGCACGTCAGCGGCTCGTTGTTCACAAGGTTGCCGCCTATCTCGAGGGGCTTGTCGGTGCTGCTTGCGAACAGACCTATCCTGTCGCCGTTCTCGAATCCCGAGTCGGTCACCCTTGTGCGCTGTGAAGGATGAGTCACCTCAAACCTCATGGGCGTATGCCTTGCGTCTACCGGTGTGTCGTCTTCCTGGCTGCATCCGGCTGCTATCAGCGCAACAAGTGCAAGACCTATATGTATAATACGCTTTTTCATCGTCTTTATTATTTAATTTACTTAAAAATTTATACTAAAATAGCATTTTTCACGTTATCCACAATTTCCGTTTCATGTTTTTATCTGTGGCGACGTGCCTTGCGCATGTTGCTGAGCGGACTGCCCTTATGTATCTTGGGCGGCATATGCTGTCCGTGCCCGACGCTTACAGAACCGACACCCATGCCACGGGTGACGATGCCAGCATCACGTTTGTCGTTGGCAACAAATTCCTCGAACGAGAATGTCTCGCCGGCATAGCGTTTGATACGCCTTACGATGCTCTCGCGGCTTATTGTGCTGTAATAAGGAATATCGTTGTTCATGCATGAATTCTGCTCTGAACGGAACACGCCGCGACTGTGCATAAATCCGCCTTCGTAGATGTCAACAACATCGCTGTAGCGGCTGTCGGAAATAAGGTGGCTCCATGGCACTTCGTGCATCTTGCCCGTAAGCGACAGGTTGTCGTACCAGCCGAGCGACTTTGCCCAGTTGATAGCGTCAACATGGCCGCAGCACGTGCAGTTGCAGAAGTCGATGAAGGCGTTATGGTAGATATACTCGTCGCCAAGCTTGCCGAAACCGTGGCCGCCGGCCTCATGCTGTATCACTCCGCGGGTGTCGAGCGGATAGCCGTAGGTGCTCCGCGGACAGAAGGCTATAGCCGAACCATCCTCCCACATCTGGCAGATGCCGCCGTATTCAGTAGTGTTGGGCACAATTATTATCAGCGTCTGGTTCAGGTTGTTCTGATTTACGGTCGGTGCATTGAGCGCATAGCTGAATATCTCGTCATAGTCGGCACGCAAGCCGACACCACTGGTGAATGTTGTGCCGAAACGGTTGTAGCGTATGGTGTTCACCGTGCCTATACCGCTCTCGTTAGACATGGCAAAACCTATGTAGATGTTGAAGTATTTTGAGTATGTCTTATAAGGCTCTATGGTTATAAGATATTGTGCAGCCTCTTTAAGGGCAGGAAGACAGTCGCCTTCGGCTATGTCTTTGGCGTTGTATCCGTCGCCTATAATCACAACGTTTATTCCGCCGGTATTGCCTCGTGTTGCCTTCTGCAGCGTCAGCCACTCGTCTTCACCATAGATGTAGTCATACTGGCTTACGCTGCACGTATGGGTATAGTCTTCATTTTTCAGTTTGAACACCACTTCGCCGGTTCTGTTGCCGGCACCTTTCGACAAAGTGTTTATACTTATGGTTACCTCCGTCTTGCCTTTGCCGCTCATTGGCGACAGCTCACACCAGTCGGGCTTGCTCTCCACTTCCCATTCGCCTTCAGCATCCAGCACCAATGTCTGCGTATGTCCGTTGTTCAGTGCGCATACCGTAGACGGACGGCATACTAACTCATGATGGGCGGCAATGCGCTTGAAGTCGCACCATCCCGGTGCCGCCTGATACTGAGCTATGGCACTTTCGGGCACTTCAAGCGTGAAGTTATCCTTGGCAACACCTTCAAAAGCCGTGCCTTCAACATAGGCAGGCATTTCTCCCTTACATACAATAGAACCTATGCCGTAGCACTCTTTAAAGGCGCCATCTCGCACACTTTCTATACCTTCTGGAAAGACAATTCCTTCCAAAGAACGACAATTAGCAAAAGCCTCTTTGCCAATGCTCGCCACATCTTGCGGAATTTCGAGTGTTCCCATCAGGCGCCAGTTTCCGTAAAAGGCATCTTCGCCTATATAAGTCAGTGAACTCGGAAGTGACAATACGCCAGAAAAATCACATCCAGAAAAAGAATAGTCACTGATAACATTCAGTTCTTTTGGTAACTTCAAGTCGCCGCGTAAATGAGTTCTCTCAAATGCAGCCTCTTCTATAGCCGTTATTCCATCATGCAGCTGTAAATTACCATTAAATCCACTTATTGCAAAACATTCCCTAGGAATAATTTTAACACCTTGAGGAATTATGAGATTTCCTGTCAGATTCTCGCAATACATAAAAGCTTCCATTCTGATTTCTTTTAGATTATCAGGCAAATGCAGACTACCATATAGTCCAGAACATTTTGCAAAAGCTTGCTCACCAATAAATTCCAATGACTCAGGCAGAATAAGTTCACCAACAAATTTACAGTTACTGAAAGTACCATTATACCAAGTAGACTCGAATCCATTACCAATTTTTTTTAGTGTTGATGGAAGGGATAGTGAACCGTTGAATGCACAGTCACCAAATGCTGCAGTCTTGACTTCTGTTACACCTTCTGGAATGATAAGAGAACCTGTCAGATTTTTACAACTTTCAAATGCGCAACTATTTATAATCTTCAAAGTATCTGGCAATACAAGTCTGTTCAAACTGTTCTTTCCGGCCATGGCACCCTCTGGTATCTCATCCTCGTCATATGTCCTTGGTTGTAAACTTCCTGAGCCATAATGCAATTTGACATCAGTGCGGGCTATCTTCACATTTTTCAAGTTGAGAGCCTGTAGCGATGTCATTTCGTCTCTCATAAAGTAGAAGTCAACTCCGTTTATCTGTCCCGTTATCTTCAGGTTCTTCAGCTTTGTATAGTCCTTGTTGGCAGCAGTGATAGCGTCTTTAAGATGACCGGGGGTAGAGTTGATTATGACATACTCTTTTGCCGTGGCGTTATGGCTTACGAGGTCATTCTCCCATGGCGTGATGCTCTCACTTACAAGTGTGAGGGCATATTGTCCGCTTACAGACTTTTTATCGACGCGGATTGTGAAGTTGCTCATCTTTCCTGCCGTATACGTAAACGCTTCGTTCTTACTGAACTTATAAGGTATTCCGCCGATGGTTATGCTGAACAGCGTGGCTCCTGCCGGTACGGTCTGAGGCACAACTATTGCACGCCACTCGTCGCCTACGCGTGCCGGCATTGTTGATGTATGCTCTATGCCGCCGCTTGCCTTTACAGTTCCGTCGGCAAGGTTTATCGTAGCCTCGCGTATCAGGTTGGTGGCTAGTACCACACGCTCTGTCTGCTCCCATTCTCCGTCGGCAAAGCCTGTACCCTTTGTGAGGGTTACACGGGCGTTGGCCATGCGGTGAGCCATGGGCAGACGGATAACCTTATCTGTCGGAGCCACGTCGGCCACCTTACCCCACAGAAAGTCGCTGGCCTCATAGCCGCCCATCGTGCCGTCTTCCGATGGTTTGCTCTGGTCGCGCTCTACGGTGAACGGATAGGCGTCTATGCTTTCGGGACTGCCGAAGGGATAATATCCGTATATGTCCACGTGAGTGTGGTCGTCTTTCCAATAGATATCATAGGCCGAGTTCCATTTATAGGCAGCTTCGTCGAACGTATGGCGCACGTTGTCTGCCCTGTTGCCGTTCAACTGCAGTGTTCCCGGCGTGTTGCCGTTATAGTCGACAATATACACGCCCATCACGTCGCCGTCGGCAAAGCCGTTGTCGTTTACTCTCGTAACCGCCAGCTGGTCAATCTCGCCCGACAAAGTTATCTTCTTTCCGTTGCCGCGACCTGTGTCATCGGTAAACAGATCATCAGAGCATCCTGCCAACAGGTGGCAGAATGCTAATATATATATTAAAATTTTGTATTGGTTCTGTCTTCTCATAATCTTATGGCTTTATCATTTGTTTAAGACTTTAGCCGCCATCTATATAGACCCGAACGTGGTCAGCGTCTGTGCCTGCGCGCTTTCCTTATGCTCTTTAGCGGACTGCCCTTATGTATCTTGGGCGGCATCTGTCGTCCATGATATGTTGATGTTGAGCCTACGCCGCGTGTGGCACTGACTGCACTACTTGCGTCAGTCTTGTCGTTGGCCACAAATTCCTCAAACGAGAATGTCTCGCCGGCATATTTCTTTATTCGCCTTACTATACTCTCGCGGCTTATGGCGTTGAAGTACGGCACATTATTGTTCATGCACGAGTTCTGCTCTGAACGGAACACTCCGCGACTGTGCATAAATCCGCCTTCATAAATATCTACAAGATTGCTGTATCGGCTGTCGAATATCAGATGACTCCATGGCACTTCGTGCATCTTGCCCGTGAGCGACAAGTTGTCGTACCAGCCGAGCGACTTTGCCCAATTAATAGCATCCACATGAGAACAACACATACAATGACATGCGTCGATGAAGGCATTGTGATATATATACTCATCGCCAAGTTTGCCGAAGGCATGGCCTCCTGCCTCATGCTGCAAAACTCCACGCGAGTCGTAAGGATATGCGTCCGTACTGCGCGGACATATGGCTATGGCAGATCCGTCTTCCCACATCTGAGTTATGCCGCCGTATTCGGTAGTGTTGGGCACAATTATTATCAGCGTCTGGTTCAGGTTATTCTGGTTTACGGTCGGTGCGTTAAGCGCATAGCTGAATATCTCGTCATAGTCGGCACTTAGTCCGGTACCGCTAGTAAACGTTGTGCCGAAGCGGTTGTAGCGTATGGTGTTCACCGTACCTATACCGCTCTCGTTAGACATGGCAAAACCAATGTAGATGTTAAAGTATTTTGAGTATGTCTTATATGGCTCTATGGTTATAAGATATTGCGCAGCCTCTTTCAGGGCAGGAAGACAGTCGCCTTCGGCAATGTCTTTAGCATTGAATCCGTCGCCTATAATCACAACATTTATTCCGCCTGTGTTGCCTCGTGTCGCCTTCTGCAGCGTCAGCCACTCGTCTTCACCATAGATGTAGTCATACTGGCTTACGCTGCACGTATGGGTATAGTCTTCATTTTTCAGTTTGAACACCACTTCGCCGGTTCTGTTGCCGGCACCTTTCGACAAAGTGTTTATACTTATGGTTACCTCCGTCTTGCCTTTGCCGCTCATTGGCGACAGCTCACACCAGTCGGGCTTGCTCTCCACTTCCCATTCGCCTTCGGCATCCAACACCAATGTCTGCGTGTGTCCGTTGTTCAGTGCGCATACCGTAGACGGACGGCATACCAACTCATGATGGGCGGCAATGCGCTTAAACTCATTCCAGCCGGTGGCTGTCTGATATTGTGGAACAGCCGACTCAGGCACTTCAACCGTAAAGTTATCCTTTGGCACGCCGTCGAAAGCACCACTCTCTAAATAAGGTGGAATTTCCCCTTCACAGACAATAGAACCTATACCAAAGCAATTTAGAAAGGCACCAGATTTTATACTTTCAATATTTCTTGGAATAATTATATGTTCTAATCCTTTACAATAAGCAAAAGCTGCTGTATTTATCGATTGTATTCTTTGTGGTAATTTTAATGTTCCTGTTAATCTAGGGTTGCTTTGGAATGCACAAGAACCAATAATCGCTAGATTATCAGGAAGTATTAACTCACCAGAAAAATCACAACCACTAAAAGCACCCCCTCCAATAGCATTTATATTTTTTGGCAAAACAAGTTCACCTTTGAAACTACATCCACTAAAAGCATAATCATCAATAAAAGTAATTCCATCGTGTAATTTAAGGTTGCCGTTTAAACCTTGACATCCACTAAATATAAGTTTATTTATTGTTTTTATTCCTTGAGGAATAGAGATGTCTCCATTTATATTTATGCAATCTTCAAAAGCTCCAGCATCTATATTTTCCAACGTTTCAGGTAAAGCTATCGAGCCATATAATGAAGTATTAGTTTTAAAAGCTTCTCCTCCTATATATTTCAACTTATTTGGAAGTAATAAATTACACGTGAAATCACAATAAAAAAAAGCCCGATAAGAAATTTCTTCCAATGTATTTGGTAATGATAATGTACCCGTTATCCCACTGCAATATGCAAAAGCTTCTCGCCCGATTTTTGTTACCCCTTCAGGAATTTTTAAAGAGCCTGTAATGTTTACACAATGATTAAACGCATAATCTCCAATACAAGTAAGTTTATCCGGAAGTACAAGAAATAACAAAGAAGTTTTATTTTCCATGGCATTTGCCGGAATCACGCCAAATTTATCATCATCATCTTCTGGTTGCTCATTATAATTTCCATACACCTTTACATCCTTAAGATTCAACGCCTCGAGCTGAGTCATCTCATTTCTCATAAACTCAAAGTCTGTTGCGTTTATCTCTCCCGTTATCTTCAGGTTCTTCAACTTCGTGTAGTCCTTGTTAGCTGCAACGATTGCGTCTTTAAGATGTCCGCGTGTCGTGTTTATCACAATATACGCCTTGCCTTCGGCGTCGTGGCTTACGAGGTCGCTCTCCCATGGCGTGATGCTCTCGTTGACGAGCGTAAGAGTGTATTGTCCTGTTTCGGTTTTCTTGTCAACACGGATGGTGAAGTTGCTCATCTTTCCTGCTGTATACGTAAACGCCTCGTTCTTGCTGAACTTATAAGGTATGCCGCCCACGGTTATGGTGAACAGCGTTGTGCCTGCCGCTACTGTCTGAGGCACAACTATGGCGCGCCACTCGTCACCTACTCTTGCAGGCACTGTGGCCGTAGGCTCTACGCTGCCTTTGGCTTTCACCGTTCCGTTGCTAAGGTTTATCCTTGCCCCTCGTATCAGGTTGGCCACGAGCACAGTGCGCTCTGTCTGCTCCCATTCGCCGTCGGCAAAGCCTGTGCCCTCGGTAAGTGTTACGCGGGCGTTGGCCATACGGTGGGCCATGGGCAGACGTATTACTCTGTCAGTCGGGGCCACGTCGGCCACCTTTCCCCACAGAAAGTCGCTGGCCTCATATCCGCCCATCACGCCGTCCTCCGAAGGCTTGCTCTGGTCGCGCTCCACGGTGAACGGGTAGGCGTCTATGCTCTCCGGACTGCCGAAGGGATAGTATCCGTAGACGTCAATGTGTGTGTGGTCATCTTTCCAGTAGATGTCGTAGGCAGAGTTCCATTTGGCGTTGGCGGCGTCGTATGTATGGCGCACGTTGTCTGCCCTGTTGCCGCTCGGCTGCAGAGTTCCGGGCGTGTTGCCGTTATAGTCGACAATATACACGCCCATCACGTCGCCGTCGGCAAACCCGCTGTCGTTTACTCTCGTAACCGCCAGCTGGTCAATCTCGCCCGACAGTGTTATGCGGTTGCCGCTGCCGCGGCTTTCGTCTCCGCCGAAAAGATCGTCAGAACAGCCTGCCAATAAATGACAGACTGTGATTATATATATTAAAAGTTTGTATTGGTTGCTTTTTATGGTAATCATCTGCAGACTTTATTTAATGGCGTTAAATTTTTACATGCTACATTAGTACAACCGACCTGAAACATTATTCTGCCGTTCCGCCATTATCTGTGCCGTCGTCTTCCCAATCATCTATGTCGACGTTTATTCCGTTGCTTGTCTTGCTCAGCGTCACGGTGAATTTGTGGCGCTTGCCGCTCTCAAATGTAAATGCCTTCTGCAGGTTGTAGTCGCGGCCGTCAACGGTTACAGTCACCAGGTTGCCCTGTGCCACTGTCTGCGGCACTATTATGGCCTTGTAGCTTCCGTTTTCTTTCAGCGGTGTTATGCTTGTGGCTGTTCCCGTGGGCGTAACGGCTTTTGTTGCAAGGTCTACCGTGGCCTGTGTCTTTATGCCGTTTATCTTCACGCTTACTGATGCTGCGGCCAGGCTCTCGTCGGTAAATCCGTTGCCTGCCGCCAGATTTATCAGCATCTGGCTCATCACGTGCGATGCAGTTATGCCAACGGCAGCCTCTGTGGGTGCCACGTCTTTTGTAATTCCCACAAGCAGGTCGGATGCCTTATAGTCGCTTGTGTTGCTCTGGTTGGCCATCGTGCTGAACGGCATTGCGTTTACCGATGTCAGCGACGGCGTGTAGGGGTAGTAGAGATAGAAGTCGGCGTGTGTGGTCTCGTCTTTCCAGTATATCTGTTCGTCAGGAGTCCATGTTCCGCTGTATGTAAACCTCATGTTGTCAACATGGTTGCCGACCGGCTGCAGCGTTCCCGGTGTTCCGTCAGCATTATGGTTCACTACGAACAGACCTATCCTGTCGCCGGCCTCAAATCCGTAATCTGTGGCTCTCGTGCCGTCTACGCTCTCCATCGTAGTGCTTATCTTTATAGGCACGGCGTGGGGCGACGGCGGGTCGATTTCGCCTTCATCTCCGTTGTTTTCACTTGATGAACATGCGCAGAATGCAAGTGCGGCAGTCATCCATATAAGTATATTTTTCTTAATCATACCCAACAGTCTTTATAAGGTTTATCGTTTGTGAGTGCAAAGATACGCCAAAAGCAAACGCAAAACAAGTTCACAATGGTTCACAAACTTAAAAAAGTGAATATTTAATATGTATGAGCGTCAAAAACGGATGTTTTATGGATATTTTACCATAAAATAAGACAGAAATTCATGTTTTTTATGTGCACGCATAAACAGCAGCTGATGCCGATGCGTTTTCTGTCTTCAGCGAAAATTGTGTATATCCGCATAACAATAGATAATATTAGTAGGCGGCTCGGCAAGGCAAACTCAAAAAAAAGTGTTTTTTTGTTTTGCATTGCACTCACCTTTCACTATATTTACATAATATAGGAGGCGGCTCGGAAAGGCAAACTCAAAAAAAGTGTTTTTTTGTTTTGCATTGCACTCGCCTTTCACTATATTTGCATAATGAACGGGCGGACTTCCGCCGTATAAGTCAACCATACATAGAAAGGAAAGACGCAAAAATGAAATATCCAATAGGAATACAGAGCTTCGACCGGATTATAGAAGACGGCTACGTTTATGTAGACAAGACGGACATGATTTACGACCTCACGCATGAGGGCGGAATCTACTTCCTGAGCCGTCCGCGCCGTTTCGGAAAGAGTCTGCTTGTGTCTACGCTGAAGAACTACTACCTTGGCCGCAAGGATCTTTTCAAGGGTCTTGCCATCGACGGCATGGAGAAGGAGTGGAACGTTTATCCTGTGTTCCATGTTGACTTCAACGGCGGAAACTTCACAAATGCGGGCGAACTTGAGCAGAAACTCAACTTCTGTCTGTCGGAATGGGAACATCTTTATGACATGCCTGTACGTCAGAACGAGCTGGGCTACGGCGACCGCTTTGTTGAAATTTTGCGTACTGCCCACGCCAAGACAGGCCGCCGCGCGGTGGTGTTGATAGACGAGTATGACAAACCGATACTCGACGTGCTCGACATGAGCCGCGAGCTTGAAGACCGCCACCGCAACG